>SDBT01007016.1_pt1 | contig 18594 bp, 19 predicted proteins | sample 2277101 | NCBI WGS metagenome assembly SDBT01 (sample SAMN10404973, study PRJNA504765) | marine sediment metagenome | isolation source: marine sediment core GS10_PC15, 103 cmbsf | place: Arctic Ocean: Southern Knipovich Ridge | collected 2010
CAGCATAGCATATTTCAGGGGTTATGTCTATGGTTTTATTAAGTGAAACTTCACTTAATTTAAGTACTTGATTATTCCATTTTCTGGGTAAAAAGTTTAATTGTGACACAGTCTGATTGCGGAGAGGTGATGGCCACACTTTTCAAACAACTGGGCGCGGTGGGCCTGGTTAGTGATAGCGCCGTTCGAGATAAATCTGAAGTGCAGGCAATGGGTTTTCATTATTTTGCGACGGGATTAGTGGCCAGCCACGCCAATTTCAAGATTCTCCGTGTGCAAGTGCCTGTAACAATATGTGGTCTTTCGATCGAACCGGGTGATCTTCTGCACGGAGATGTGAACGGCTTAATCAGTGTGCCTGAGCAAGGCAGGGATGAGTTGACCCGATTGGTCGAGCAGGTCCGCCAGAAAGAATCAAGATTACTTGAATATATCAAAGGTGACCAATTTACGTTGGAAGGACTTTATCAACTGTTTATGCACTGATTATGGAGGTGACAAGGGAATCCCAAATTATATAGAAAGGAAACCATATCAGGCGAATCGAAAACTGAAAGCGTTCCAACGGCTTGTCAAGAGTGAGAAATTAGCACCTTAAGTGAGCAGTGGATAACACACTGAAAGCAATTCAGCAAGCCATTAAGAGCTGAATATTTATCCACAGCTTTTGACTGGGTCCAACGCGGAGTAAAATGATGATGAATAAGAGTAACATAATCACTCGCACGGCTGATTTGTCGGCCCGGGACTACCCGAATATTTCCTGTGTGCAAATCGACCAGGAGTATTGGGACAAGCAAAACCCAGTGCAATTGTGCGGGATGTTCTTTCTGCTACAAGTGATTCGCCAGTTCGAATCCCTGCTGCTTCAATTAGATGAGCAAGAATTGATCCACGGGCCGATCCACTCCAACATCGGGCAGGAGGCAGTGGCGGTTGGAACGATCATGGCACTTAAATCAACAGACAAGATTACTCTGACCCACAGGGCCCATCATCACTTTTTAGCGAAGGCCTTGATGTACTATGCTCCGTCTGGATTTGACCCATTGGTCTCACCATTGGACAAGGGTTTAAAGAAATGTGTGCGCAAAACGCTGGCAGAGATCATGGGTTTATCGGGTGGCTGGGTCGGTGGCCGCGGTGGGTCGATGCATCTCTTCGACCGGGTATCAGCAAACATTGGCACCAGTGCTATCGTCGGGGGCGGGATACCGATCGCATCAGGAGCTGCATTCGCGGAGAAGTTTCGTCGGACAAAGGGAGTGGTGCTATGCTATTTTGGTGATGGCGCTGTTTCTATAGGTTCGTTCCATGAAGGAATCAACCTGGCTGTAGTATACCAATTGCCTGTTATTTTTCTGATTGAGAATAACCTCTACGCGGTTGGTACCAATACCCTTGAGACTACTGGTCTAACAGACATGGCCATTCGAGCCAGTGGCTTCAATATACCCGGTCTGATCGCTGATGGGATGAATCCGCTGGCTATGAAGCGGGCTGTGGAGATAGCCAGGGAGTATGTTTCAAATGGTGCCGGGCCGGTTCTAATAGAAGCTAAGACCTATCGTTATCACCACCACAGTGGGATGCGGCCTGGTAGCGCCTTTGGTTATCGCAGTAAAGATGAGGAACAGAACTGGCGTAACAGAGATCCATTGGCGCTTTGGCCTCAAGAGTTACAGGAGTGGGGTGTTTTAAATGGGGAACAGGTGCAGCGCATTAGCGATCTTGCCAGCGAACTTATAAATGATACCTTACAGTTCTGCACGGAATCTGACGACCAGAGCAGTTATACTATCAAGCCTGGGCTCTGGCCAGCCAGTGGTTCGGCAGTTATCGGCGTTCGCAGTGACGGTCGTGAGTTTGAAAGAGTTAGCTTCAAAAAACTGGCGGATTACAGTGATACCAAAGCGATGAAAATGGTGGAGGCAATCTCCGCCGTGTTAGCCAGGCAAATGGAGACTGACCCAGAAGTCTTTACACTGGGTGAGGAGGTTGGCCACCTGCGCGGCGGGCCCTATGGAGCAACCAGGGATGCGCTGGACAGGTTCCCTGAACGGGTATACAACACACCCATTGCTGAGGCAGGATTCACTGGATTGGCTCTTGGTGCGGCTATGGCAGGTCTTAAACCAGTGGTTGAGATCATGTTTCCAGATTTTGCCCTGGTGGCCGCCGATCAACTATTCAATCAGATTGCAGCAGCCCGCTACATGTACGGGGGTGATGTTGATCTACCCTTAATTGTCCGCACCCGTTGTTCAATCGGTCGTGGATTTGGGTCGCAGCACAGTGGTGAAGCCACAGGTCTGTTCGCATTGTATCCCGGCTGGCGAATTGTGGCCCCGAGCACACCGTTTGATTACATAGGGCTGTTCAACTCTGCTATGCGGAGCAAGGATCCTGTGTTAATCATTGAGCATCACGAGCTTTACCAGGTAGTCGGCCCTGTGCCTATTGATGACATGGATTATCTTGTTCCTATGGGCCTGGCTGAAATCAGGTGGTCTGGAGCAGACGTAACCGTGCTGACTTACCTCAGCTTGGTTCCCCGCGTCCTGTGCATTGCCGAGAAGCTCGCTGATGAGGGTATTGATGTCGAAGTGATCGACCTGCGCACGCTCGACCACGCCAATCTTGATTTTGCGACCATTGAAGAATCGCTCCGCAGAACCGGGAGTCTAGTAGTGGCCGAACAGGCTATGGCGAGTCAATCATTGGGATCTTTCATTGCTGCTCAGGTCCAGCAGCGGTACTTCGACTATCTCGACTATCCGGTGCTGTTGGTTAGCAGCCAAGAAATTCCTCCGCCGGTTTCAAAGACTTTGGAGGAGTTCTGTCTGATCAGTGACGACCAAATTCGTAAAACTATACTTGATGGGGTCAATAGAACAAGCTCACAAGGTACCTAAGTCTTTAATAAAAAGTGAAAGGAGAGAAAAATGGTTGCGATTCGGTTGGATCATGTGGCTATAACTGTAAGTGACATGAGTCGCTCTTTGCAGTTCTATAGGGACCAACTTGGCTTGGTAGAACAGAGCGCTCACGATCTGGAAGGCCCGGTTGTCTCGCGTATGGCGGGAAAGGAGAAGGTGCATATGAAGGTCGTGCGTCTGGTGTGTCCGCAGACTTCCGAAGTTCAGATAGACCTTCAGCAGTACCTGAAACCAAAAGGCAAGCAGTCTGACAGTGAGCTGGGGGATGTGGCCAACAGCCACCTCTCTATTGAGGTGGAGGATATCAATAAGGTATACACCGAATTGAAGGCCAAGGGAGCTCAGTTTGTCAGCCCGCCGGTGGAATTTGACCTGGAGGCCGAGGGTAAGATACTCTGTGTGTTTTTTAAGGATCCGGATGGTTATGTGCTGGAATTGACCGAATATCGGAAATAGGAGAGTTCCTTATGGGCAGATATGCAGAACTTAAGGGTAAATCAGTTGTGGTCACAGGGGCCGGGCGTGGTATTGGTCTGGCCATCGCCAGGCGGTTTGTGGAGGAAGGCTGTCGGCTGTTGCTGACTGACATCAATAAAGGAAGCTCCGCTGAGGTAATCACCTATGCCAGAAAGATTGGCACAGAGGCTATCTACTTGACGGTCGATGTGAGCTCGAAAGATCAAGTCGAGGCAATGATTCAGAAAGCAGTGGAACGATTTGGTCGGCTGGATGTTATAGTCAACAATGCCGGCATAAGCGAGATTTCCCCGATAATAGAAGTTCCCGAAGAGAGCTACGACCGGCAAATGGCCGTTAACGCAAAAGGTGTGTTTCTCTGTGCTACGGCGGCAGCTCGCCAGATGCTCAAACAGGGTGGTGGTAGGATCATCAATAACGCAAGCGGTGCCGGTAAGATGGCCCCGGGCAAGGCTATCCCTCTGGGTGTGTATGCCATAAGCAAACACGCGGTGATCGGCTTGACCAAAGCCATGGGGGTCGAGCTTGCCGGTGACAACATCCTGGTTAATTGTGTCTGCGCTGGGATTGTGGATACGCCAATGTGGGATTTGGTTGACCGGGAGATAGCCAAACGAGAAGGAGTTCCAATAGGGTCAGTAAAAGCCCGGGTCGTGGCTTCGGTGCCCATCGGCCGTATTCAGAAACCGGAAGATTTAGCTAATATGATAGTCTGGCTTGCCAGCGATGATGCCGGGTATGTAGCCGGGCAGGCGCTTAACTGCTCTGGTGGATTGGTGCCGTATTAACCCAACCTGGACGAGCTAGAACCAAAAAAGTAAATTCTCAAAACCAAAGGAGTGATACCATGTTTTTCAATAAAGCGCGGGCCGAAGAATACATGCGTTGCTATCGTTTGGATGTGCTGATCGCGACATCACCAGTGAATATTACTTATTTCTCTGACTACTATTGCTGGCTTGACCCGCTGATCAAGGGTTACATGCTGCAACCGGGCTCGGTGAGCAGCCTGGCCTTGCCAGGATATGCCGTCTTTCCTCTGGAGGGTGAGCCAGCACTTGTACTCAATCCCTTATTTGCGGTCAATGGGGCTGATCTGTGGGTGCGTGATATCCACATCTTCGGCGACTCCGGCGTGGATGCTACGCTGACCTCGGATAAACTGCCCGAGGTTTACCAGCGTTTTCACGATCTACTTCTTGCACCCAAGTCCTCATCGACATCCATAGATGCGCTATCAAGCATCCTTAAAGCACGAGGTGTGACCGAGGCCCGGATTGGCCTGGAGATGGAAGGCCTGACGGCGAAAACGCATGATGAGATCCGGCGCGCCCTGCCGCAGGCAACAATCTTGGATTGCTCGAGTCTCATTCTGCTGATCCGGATGGTCAAAAATGAAGATGAAATTAAACTGCTGACCCGTTCGGCTGAGATCAACGAGCAGGTGGGTCTGGATAGTCTTGCTCAAGCGTGGACTGGAACCTCGCTGGCGGAACTTACCCATAACTACCGGACGCGTGCGGCGGAGTGCGATGCTGATTTTGACCACTTCTCCATCGGTTTGCGCGGCTTGGGCTTAGTCACTGAGCCCGACTACAAGCTGGCCGACGATGATGTGTTGTTTGCCGATTTTGGCTGCATCTATAAAGGATGCTTTTCGGATGGCGGAATGACACTGACCATGCGCGAGCTGACAGGGCCATTGATGCGCCGGTATAATGCCCTGCATGCCTGCATCATGGCCGGGATGGAAGCGGTCCGTCCGGGCGTGAAATCCTCAACAGTGCGTGGCGCCATGTGGCAAACCTTGAACGAACATGGGTTCACGGCTTCGTATCCGCACGGCCACGGCATAGGTTTGGAAGTACGTGATTATCCGACGATCGTTGCCGACAACGAGCTGCGTATCAGCGATGGTTGCATAGATGTGCCCTCGGATCTTCCTCTGGAAGAAAATATGGTATTCAACCTGGAGTCCTCGATGTTCATGCCTGGCGTCGCCTCCTTGCACATCGAGCATTCCTTTGTCGTAACGGCCGATGGTTGCCGATTCCTCGTGCCGCAAAATAGGAGGCAGCCATTTCTGGCCGACTTTTTGTCCAAATGATTTTCGCTGTTCGAAGACTACTTGGATTATCGCCCGAACCGTCAGTTCATAAAAGGTAGATAAATGCCAGCAGGAAACATTCCGCTAAAGCGGAAAACTTGTAGCATAGGAGAACTAAGAAGTCTATGGCAGGGAAAGTAAGAGTTGAACAACTAGTCGGGCAAGGATTGGAAAAATCCGTGGCAGAGGACATGGCGCGACGTGTGAACCAACTGATTGTATCTCTTCCGGCATGTGAGTGCTGGCAGAAGATATCGAGAGAAATTCTAACACTCGGTTATCCCTTTGGCGTTCATAAGTTTTTGCACACAAAGGTTTTTTCGGAGTGGGATTCGATGTAAGCTCCTACCCCTGCTTGGATTCCTTCTGAGGACTTTATCAAAACTACGAACACTGCCAAGTTAATGGAAGAATTGAAGTTGAATTCCTACGAAGAGTTACACACATGGTCTGTGCAGAATCGTGTCGACTTCTGGCATATAATGATTAAAAGACTTGGAATTCGATTCAAGCAGGAATTCACGAGGATTATGGATCTTTCTCTTGGAGTGGAATCGCCCCGATGGCTTTTGGACGCGAAGCTCAATATCGTGGATAGTTGTTTCAACTCTCCCGACGATTCTGTAGCAATTGTCTATCAACAAGAAGGGGATAGGCTTTCAACCATGACCTATGGTGAGCTTAACTCACTGGCAAACCGGGTGGCCAATACTCTGATGGACGCAGGATTCAGTATAGGGGATGCCATCGCTATTGACATGCCAATGACTGCTGAGTCAGTTGCAATTTGCCTGGGTATCATTAAGGCAGGATGCGTGGTGGTTTCCATCGCGGATAGCTTCGCATCGCATGAGATAGAAACGCGTTTGCGCCTGGCGAATGCTAGGAGAGGGATTTTTCATCTCTTTCCTAGAGGCATCTTCACGCAGGATTATATTCTGCGTGGTGGCGAAGAATTGTCATTGTACAGCAAAGTCGTTTCCGCAAATGCTCCAGTGGCAATTGTGCTTCCAAGTGCAGATTCGGTATCTATTAAATTGCGGGATGGCGATGTTACCTGGGATGATTTTCTAAGCGGCGATGACCAATTCCGTTCGGTATCTTGTAATCCCGCTGATTACACGAATATACTGTTCTCCTCAGGAACAGCAGGAGATCCCAAAGCAATTCCCTGGACTCACACGACCCCAATAAAATGCGCGGCAGATGGATACTTGCACCATAACATTCAGCCAGGGGATGTGGTGGCCTGGCCCACTAATTTAGGATGGATGATGGGTCCGTGGCTTATCTACGCAAGTCTGATTAATCAGGCAACAATTGGGTTGTACTATGACACACCTACAGGTAGGGAATTTGGTCAGTTTGTGCAGGACGCTGGAGTAAACATGCTCGGAGTGGTTCCCAGTCTTGTGAAGATCTGGAAAAATACAGAATGCATGAAAGGGCTTGACTGGAGTGCTATCAAAGCATTCAGCTCAACAGGTGAGTGTTCCAACGTAGAAGATATGCTATTTTTGATGTCACTGGCAGGATATCGGCCAATTATCGAGTATTGTGGGGGGACAGAGATTGGTGGCGGCTATATCACAGGGACGGTGGTCCAGTCAACCTCACCAGCCACATTTTCTACGCCTGCACTGGGATTAGATTTTGTTATACTGGATGATAATGGTCACAACATAAACAACGGGGAGCTATTTCTTGTGCCGCCTTCCATGGGGCTCTCAATGGAGTTATTAAATCAAGACCATCACAAGGTATATTTTGAAGGAACGCCCAAAGGACCGCATGGTGAAGTCCTTCGTCGTCACGGAGATCAAGTAGAACGTTTGGGCGGAGGCTACTACCGCGTTCATGGTCGTGTGGACGATACGATGAATCTCAGCGGTATCAAGGTTAGCTCAGTAGAGATCGAACGGATACTCAATACAGTGAATGGTATTGACGAAACAGCAGCCATCGCTGTGTCTCCCCGGGAAGGGGGTCCAAATTTACTAGTGATTTACGCTGCACTTTTACCAGGCGCCAATGCGGAGAAAGGGGCGTTGAAGGCTTCTCTGCAAGAGGCTATTAAGCGACATCTTAATCCCCTGCTGAAGATTTACGATGTAGTGATTGTGGATTCGCTACCCAGAACTGTTTCCAACAAGATTATGCGCCGTGGGCTACGCGCGAGGTACAGGGCTTCAATGTAGGATATTTTCTCGTAATGAGGATAAAAAATGAGAAAATCTGTAATTGTAAGTGCAGTAAGGACTGCTATTGGGAGTTTCAATGGTGCCTTAAGCTCGGTACCTGCCATTGAATTGGGGATCACCGTTATTTCAGAGGTAATTAAACGAGCTCTCCTCAATTCAGAAGATGTAGATGAAGTGATTATGGGAAATGTTTTGCAGGCTGGATTAGGACAAAATCCAGCACGGCAGGCGGGACTCGGGGCAGAACTTCCGACCAAGATATACGCTTTAACTGTTAATGAGGTCTGTGCTTCAGGGTTGAAAGCGGTTGCCCTGGCAGCCCAGGCAATAAAAACAGGTAATGCAGAGGTTGTTGTGGCTGGTGGTATGGAGAATATGAGCCGAGCCCCCTTCTTACTGGATAAGGCTCGCTTTGGATACCGGCTAGGTGATGGAGAGTTGGTTGATTCTTTGGTTCATGATGGTTTATGGGACATCTATAATAATTACCATATGGGGATTACGGCTGAAAACTTAGCAGAGAAATACACAATTAGCCGAAAAGAACAGGATATCTTTGCTGCTTACACACAGAAAGAATGTGCTCAGGCAATAAAAGAGGGGAAATTCAAAGAAGAAATAGTTGCCACAAACATACCGCAACGCAAGGGTGAGCCAATTCTCTTTAATACTGATGAGTTCCCTAAACCGGAGACAACAATGGAAAAACTAAGCAGTTTAAAACCAGCTTTTAAACAAAATGGCACTATTACCGCTGGTAATGCCTCCGGGATAAATGACGGAGCAGCGGCTTTAGTGGTTATGGCAGAAGAAAAAGCTAAGAGCTTAGAATTGGAGCCAATGGCTGAGATAGTTTCTTATGCCTCGGCTGGGGTGGAGCCAGCCTTCATGGGATGGGGCGCTGTTCCAGCTACCCGAAAGGCGTTAGATAGAGCACACTTAAAGATTGATGAGCTTGATTTAATAGAATTGAACGAAGCCTTCGCTGCTCAATCTATAGCTGTGAACAGGGAAATGGGTTGGGACGAAAGCAAAGTGAATGTCAATGGAGGAGCAATAGCATTGGGCCATCCCATTGGAGCCAGTGGGGCGAGAATATTGGTTACCTTGCTATATGAGATGAGAAGAAGGAAAGCAAAGTGCGGATTGGCCACCCTTTGTGTTGGAGGTGGAGAAGGAATGGCACTGATTGTGAAAAGAGAAAAATAAACAGAGGGAATAATCAAAAGGGTTTTTATTCATATGGAAAATAATTTGATTGTGGTCAGAAAAGGAGGAGAAACGATTATGAAAGATATACGCCAGCGGGTGTTGAAAAAAGAACTGATAGCCGGCACGTGGTGTAGCCTGGGTTCCAGTCTCACTGTTGAAATGGCTGGGCTTGCAGGCTTCGATTGGATACTAATAGATGTTGAACATGGCTCAGGCGATTACGAGAGCCTGGTCCATCAGTTACAGGCAGCGGGAAGCACACCGGTGGCCCCCATTGTGCGGATTGCCTGGAACGAACCACCTCGTTTTAAGCGAGTACTGGACTTGGGTGCTTCCGGTGTCATGGTTCCATATATCAATAATGCCGATGAAGCCAAACTTGCCGCAGCATCAATGCGATACCCGCTAGAGGGAATAAGAGGCGTGGACAGATTGAACCGGGCCTGTGGCTTTGGCCAGGATTTTGATGAGTATTTTACGACGGCAAATGACAAGTTGCTGACTGTGGTGCAGATTGAAACCGAGCAAGGGGTTGAAAATGCCGGCGAAATTGCCGCTGTGGATGGTGTGGATGTGCTGTTTGTGGGCCCTTTGGATTTGAGTGTCAACTTGGGTGTTCCACAGCAGCTTGATCACCCCAGGTTTAGTGAGGCCTTGACCAAAGTAGTTGCCGCATGCTGCAAGGCGGGCAAGGCTGCGGGCATAGTGCTTTCGAAACCTGAACAAATCGAAGAGACGCTGGCCGATGGGTTCACTTTTGTTGCCTTGGGGGGAGATGGCGGCATGGTTGCCGCAGGCATGAAAAAGGTGGCGGATGCTTTTAAAAAATATAAGGGAGCATAGAATAGATATGAAGAGCCACAAAATTGTGGCCACTGGTCCTATCGATGAGATCGCGGCTGACATTTTAAGTCCCTTCGGTGAAATTGTTATTGCGGCGGACTATAGCGAAGAAACGCTTCTGCCTTTGCTTGAAGACGCAATTGGTCTGGTGGTCCGGGGCGAGGGAGTGGCTAATGCCAGAGTCATTGAAGCGGCCAGGGATTTAAAGGTGATTGGACGCAGTGGCGCTGGGTACAACAACGTCGATATTGCCGCTGTCACATCGCGTAAAATTCCGGTGGTTTATACTCCTGGTGCAAATGCCCGCGCGGTAGCAGAAGCGGCAATTACTTTCATGCTTACCCTTTGTAAAAAGGTTTTCTATTGGGATCAACAGCTCAAGAGCGGTAACTGGCAAAGTCGATTCCAGTCAAAACCCCAGGACCTGGGTGGAGGAACTTTGGGAATTATCGGGTTCGGCAGCATCGGTCAGATGTTGGCCGAGCTTATTTGTCCTTTTAATATGCAGGTCTTGGCCTATGATCCATACGTATTGCCGGGGCGAACCGAAGAATTACATGTCAACCTGGTAGGTCTCAATGAGCTGCTGAGGCAGTCAAATTTTATCTGTATTCACGCTGCCCTGACTGACAAGACGCACGATTTGATAAACCGCGAACGTCTGTCCCTGGTCAAGCCTGGGTCTTACCTGATAAACCTGGCGCGAGGCGGGCTTATAGAAAGCCTCGATGTGCTTTATGAAGCGATGATGAACGGAACATTGGCGGGAGTTGGACTGGATGTGTTTGAGCCGGAGCCGCCAGATGTTACTCATCCGATTTTTAAGCTGCCCAACTGCCTGACAGCCCCTCATGCCCTTGGCATGACTCCTGGTGCGATGGCAAAGATATTCAAGTCCATGGCAGAGGATATGGTTGCCGTGCTGAGAGGATCCCGCCCACGGTTTGTGGTTAATCCGGAGGTGATAGAGTGAAGTTCTGTATGATAGGCTACGGTGCAATTGCGGAAAAGCACATGGAGGCTTTGACTGCAATTGAAGGGGTGCGGCCGCATATACTGGTTGGACGGAGAAACGAACCAACTGCGGAATTTGCGACAAAGTGGAAATTTAATCGGTTCACGCTCAATTTTGATGATGCTCTGGCCGACACCGAAGTCGAGGCGGTCATAATAACTTCGCCCCATGCCCTGCATGCTGAACAGGCGGAAAAATCATTGCGCGCGGGCAAGCATGTGCTTTTGGAGATTCCTATGGCCCTGAACCTAAAAGATGCCCGGCGCGTTACTGGGGTGTCGCGACAGGTAAACCGGCGGCTGATGATAGCCCACACGATGCGCTACTTTCCCGGAATCAGGGAAATACATCGTCGTCTGGCGGCCGGTGAGCTGAGAATTTACCACATTGTCGGTTTTTTTGGATTGATACGCCGCACGAACATTACCTCAACCGGCAAACCTCGTTCCTGGACTGACAATCTGCTGTGGCATTTCGGCGCCCACATGGTGGATGTGGCTCTTTGGACGACCGGTCATTCCGAAGCAAGTGACATATGTTGCCAGTTTGGGCCCGAAAACCCCACCCAGGGAGTCATGGATCTGTCCCTATCTATGAGGCTGCCCTGCGGTGAACTTTTCACTCTTGCTCAGTCATACAATGTCGGTCAATTTCGCTGGCGACTGACTTTTATTTGTGAGCAGGGCACATTCGATTTTGACAACGGTGTGCTCTACAACGCAGAGGGCAAAGTCCTTATTCCGTATCAATCTGTGGTTGACTTACATGAGCAAGACAGGGAATTCATAGAGTCGGTGCGAGATGGTCGGGATCCTGCCATCACCGGTGAGGATGTCCTGCCGACCATGCAGATTCTGCATGAAGCCCAGATCTGTGCAGAATCAGAAAAGAAAGTAGTGGGTTAAGGTTGCTTTTTGCGAACGGGGTTTTGTGATGGAAATAGTTGATGTCTATATACACTGCGGCCTGCGGAAGTATAAGCCGATCGAAAACGTTAGAAAGGTCATCAAGCAGGCAGGTGTCAGGCGGGCAGTGTTGGTGCAGCATCTGGGAGAGTTTGATAACTCTTACATTGGTAACATCGTTGGTGGCGATCTTGAGCATTTCGCAGGCGTATGTCTGGTTGACTACACCTCAGTGGAAGCAGGTGATATTTTGCAATCTCTGGCGGCATCGGGACGGTTCAAGGGTGTGCGCTTTACTACGGACACATTGATAAGCGCGCCAGGCTTGTGGAAAGCAGCCGTTGAACTAAAGTTGGCTATTGTGATATACGCACCTGAGGGGATTACGAACCATCTTGATTTGGTGAAAGCTTTCTTGGATGCCAATCCTGAATGCCGCTTAGTCATTACGCACATGGGAAATCCCGACGTAGAGGAGGCTCCGCGCTTTAGCAGGTACAGGAAAATATTCGAAACAGCAAAATATCCTGGTGTATATTTCCAGATCTCTGGGATGAAAATGTTTTGTCCGTATCCACATAAGGAACTCTATCCGATGATCGCGGAGGCAGTCAAGCGTTTTGGCACCTCGCGGCTTATTTGGGGATCCAACTATCCTGTGGTGGGGGATGAGCAGGACTACACTAATGACCTTGGCCTTTTGCTTGATAGAAGGCTACCTGTTCCTGAGGAGGATATTGCGGATATCGTTGGATGCAACGCCCGAAAACTATGGTTCCCCGACACCTTTTGAGCTGCTCCGGTTAAATGACCTGTTGGCATAAAGGAGAGTGGCTACATGTTGGATTCACCCTATAAGTATATGAAGCTTGACTTGGTCCATTTCATGGTCTATCCTGAAGTTCTGAAAGGGGAAGGGTCTATTTTGGAGACCTTGAGGCGAGTTGCTGAAGATGATTTCTTTACCGCAGTCGAGATTTCATGGATTAAGAACCCAACAGATAGAGAAAAAGTTAGAGATTTACTGGAGGCCAGTCATTTAATAGTGGCCTACGGGGCCCAGCCCAGAATATTGGTGAATAAGCGAAACTTAAATTTCCTGGTTGAGGATGAGAGAAGAAAGGCTACAGACGAGGTAAAGGAAGCAATAGAAGAAGCCTCATACTTGGGTGCCAGAGGAGTTGCTGTTCTCTTTGGACCTGCTCCTGATAATGATAAAAGAGAAGATGCTATGGATGTCCTGATTGATTCTTTAAAGCAGCTCAGCGAGTTTGCCGGAGAGAAAGAACTGAATCTCGTCCTGGAGACCTTTGACCAGGATGTGGACAAGAAATGCCTAATAGGCCCGATAGAAGATGCAGTAACGTGTTTTTAAAGAGGCATAGGCCCAACTGCATTTTAAGGAGGATTTGATATGTCTAAACCAAGAATACTTATCACTGATAAAATACTGGAACTAGAGAACAAGCATCGGCAGGAGCAACTGGATGCATTAACTTGGAAACCGGTAGCTAAGGCTCCAGTTTCGACAGGTCTGGGGGTAATTGGTTACTCATTTGATTTGGATGTCCTCCGGCCCAAATACTCCTATCGCGCGCAGTTTCAAGATAAAGAAAAAATGCTCGAGGTCCAAATCCAGAAAGCAAACTACATGCGATACTGCTGTATCGGGAGAATCCCTGGCCTGTATGTGGAGATCAAGGGATTGATCGAATCGATGCTGGGGGCAAGAATCGAACTAGCACCGGATGTCACCATGATGTCCATGGAGAGCATGTGGGTAATGCCCTGTAACGATGACCTAAATGCTATTGTGGAACGGGGATTGCCTTCCCTGACGGCAGGGCTGTTTCCAATGGTAAAAGAGTTCACCGAGTACTTTCGCGATAATCTGCCTGAGGGTTTTTATCTAAGCCCTACAGGGGGAGCAGAGAGTCCTTTTGCTGCCGCAGCAAGCATCCTCCAAGGTGTTATACCGAACTCTATGACCGGCCGGGGTTGGTTCACCAGTTTTTGGAGTTAATCACAGAAACTATGATAATGGTTTATGATAAATTGTATAAAGTTGCAGGATTCCAGTCATTTGACGAGGACTGGAACCTGGGCAGCTGCATACCGGGATTCTTTGTTGCAGGTGACGACGTAGTGGGAATCTCGCCGGCAGCGATCCAGGAATTTGAAGTGCCCTATCTAAGAAAATTGGCCCAAGGTTTGGATTGCAAGATTTTCTATCACTACTGTCAAAATCCCCAAGATACCAGGGACCACTATACTCGTCACCCGTTGAAACCTATCATCAGCGTAGACGAGGTGGTCGGGTTCAATTCGCAACTGCTCGGCTACTGGGCATATCTTGATTACTATGAAGAACTGTGGGAACACAAGGTCGGCATCCAGAGCTATAACGACCTTCCCGAAGAGCACACCGACGAGGAGTTTGTGCGGTGGGTAGAGGAGATGTGCGCTGAGACATACGGCCGTTCCGGCATTCACCTCACTTTGCGCAACGTCAAATCGTTCGAAGAGACGGAAAGGTTTAAAGAGATCTGGGACGCGCTGTGATCCGGAACAGTCGGGAAAGATTGATGTAGCGTCTCTGATTACTCACAGGTTTCGGCTGGAAGTCTACAAGGAGGCTTTTGAAACTCCTGACAAGCGCAAGGGCGATGCAATTAAGGTTGTTTTTGAGATGTAAAAAATTAATTGCTAATAAGTAAGGAGGGTATTTATTATGGTAAGTATACCAGAGGTTCTGGATCAGTCCGGGTTTGAGCAGACAAAGGAATTTATGCGCCGATTGTGGTACGGGGAGATGCGCGGCGTGCTGGCATACGTAGTACCAAGCCCAGCTCAGGAAACGCCTTCAACCTTCGGATCAGAGTCCGACTGTTTCCCTGAAAGGTTCTTGCAAGAGAATCTGAATTCGTTAGCTTCCCGGCGCTGGGGTCATGATTATGGTGTTCCCATGATTCAGCCTCATACTCCCAAATACGGAGGCGGCATTATGGCTACGGCCTATGGTTCACAGTTTAACGAGCTGTATAACCATACGGCGCCGTGCATAAACAGCGCAGCCCAGATAGATTTGTTAAACCTCAACCCAACGCTGAAGGATGGACTACTCGGGGATTGCTTGGACATAATCCGCCATATGGTGGGTAGTACTGGTGGCCGGATACCGATCCAGATGTACAATGCTGGTGGGCCAATGGATATAGCCTCGATGGTTGTGAGGGACACGGAACTGCTGGGTGATTTATATGCCTACCCAAAGGAGGTCCATCGCCTACTTGATAGTTGTACCGAATTGTACATTGCCTTTTATAAGGCTCAGCAGGAGATTGTCCCGGAATTCGTGCCCGTGATAGCAGATGGTATGTATGTTCCTGACGGTCATGGCATTCTGTGCGGGGAAGATTGGCTCTCTGTTATATCACCCAAATTGGCGCTGGAATTTGAAATTCCCTACATTAACCGTATTTCTGATGCTTTTGGTGGAATTGCAATTCATGCTTGTGGCAACCTGGCTTTTCAGTTCGAGCTACTGAAGAAACACGTTCGCAATCTGCGGGGCATATACTTCAATGCCGGTGAGTGTTCTTTTCAGGCTGCCGTTGACGTGTTCCGTAGAACGGATGTGGTCCTGATGCCCTGCTGGGCTCTCAACCATCCGTACAGGTATGAGTCCCGTCTGGATTTCGCAAAGAAGATTCTTTCCATGAAAACAGATGATGTGACCGTTTGTGTGATTGCTTCTTATTCCGCATATCCTGAAATGATGGATGAGAATCCATTCCTTGCAGCGGAAGAGATCATAAAATACATGGAGCGGTATCACGAAGCGGAAACATAACGTGCCCTTTTGGGGTGAGAGTTTTCGGATGGAACTCAAGAACATAACCGTAGTTAAGGGTGTTCTGTTCCGGGCGTTTAGCGGAGCATGCTTTGGGCTTTGCAGTCAAGGTCGTTTTTGAGATGTAAAGATTGATTACAAAGGGTAGGAAATGAGCAACAGATTTAAAGTCGTGCTAATTGCCAATGATGACCATCCCATACCTGCCTGGGTAAGCAAGAAATTCGCTGAAGCGGATATAGACTATGTGTATCACCAGTGCTGCAATAAGGAGGACATCCAGAAGTGCGCCGGTGATGCCGATGTGCTGTGGCTGATGTCCAGCCGCAAGGGTCTTGTCGTTGAGGAGAATATGGATATCTTCAAAAAGGCAGGAGCAGTTATAAAATGCGGAAGCGGCACCGATAACATAGATCACAAGGCCTGCACAAAGCGCGGCATCATCGTGGCACATACACCCGAGGATCCGATCGAGCCGACGAGCGACCATTTCATGGCCATGCTGTTTACAGCTGTTCGGCAGACAGCAAGGCAGGACCGCCTGATACGCCGTGGTGTATGGGATGCGAAAGCCGCTCTACCCATCGGACATTTCACAGGCGCGGATTTAGGGCTGATAGGATTTGGACGGATAGCCAGGGCGATTGTGCGTAAACTTTCAGGCTTTTGGATGAATATACGTGTATTTGACCCATATGTGGATGCCGCTACTATTGAGACAGCGGGTTACAGGAAAGTTGAAATGGAACAGTTACTGAGAAAATCACAGTTTGTTCTTGTAGCATGTCCCTTAACCAGGGAGACGAAGGGTCTTCTCGGCCAAAAAGAGCTCAGGATGATGCGGCGAGATGCCACACTTGTCAATGTCGCAAGGGCAGGCATTGTTGATAAGAGAGCATTGCTTATAGCTCTCAGGGAGGGTTGGATCAAGGCGGCGGCTTTTGATGTTTTGGAAAATCACCCGTTAAAACCGGATGATGAACTGTTGTCTCTGGAAAATCTGAATCTGACGCCCCATATGGGTTGGCTATACAGACTCTTATCCTAATGATGGTTTTGAGAGTGTAGTGGATGTCATTATTGAGATGTCTAAGATGCGCCTGCCGAGGTGGATTGTGAATAAAGGAGTCAAACCGAAATGGGAAATGACGTAAAAGGTGTAAAGTAAGGGACTATGTTTAATAAAAGAGCCATCAATCTAAAGAAGAAATTAGCTGCAGGTGAATTCAGCCCTGGTATCTGGATATCGCTGCCCTCACCAACTGCCTGCGAGGTGATTGCTGGAGTGGGGTTCAATTGGATTGTTGTGGCTGCAGAACATTCTCCATTTAATCCCGAGACGCTTCAACACATATTAATGACATTTAAGGGATCGGATACAGTACCGCTTATCCGTATACCCTGGAATGATCCGGTTATGATCAAGCAGGTATTGGACATGAGCTGGGATGGCTGTTGGTGCCGCAGGTCAACACGGTGACGGAGGCACGGCGCGCAGTATTAGTCTGCAGGTATCCACCGGTCGGCCAGCGGGGTTTGGTCCCCGCCGGGCCGGTAACTATTATCGGGACCAGGATGAATACGTCAAACTGGCTAACGATTCTGTCATTTGTGTCATTCAGATAGAGGACGTTTCCGCTGCAGAACAGATTGATGAAATCGTACGTGTTCCAGAAATCGACTGGATTTTTGTGGGCATCTATGATATGTCCGGCAGAACGGAAGGATTTTTTGATTTTAATAATCCCAAGTTATGGAAATCCATCCGCAATATTTTGGATACCGCGAAAACTGCAGGGATTTCTATTGGCAATGTGCTCGGTGGCGTAGATAATATCCAAAAAACACTAGATTTAGGTTGTCAGTTAGTAGTTCTTGGCGAAGATACCATTTACCTGAAAGTGGCAGCGGATAAGGCACTTAAAGTGTTTCGTGAAATCATTAAGGGCAGAAAATGAACTCACAGTAGCTAAGAGGATATGATTAATACAAATTCACCCTCAAAGGTAACGGAACTTGTTCAGTATGCAAAATCCCTTGGTTTCAATTGCCATTGAGTTGAAACAAGAGTTAAAACAACCAAAGCTGAAGAATATTTTGTCAAGCGAAACTTTATGGTAGAGGTGCATAATTCAAAGAAACTGATTTCTGAGACAGCCGGTTTTTAACCGGAGATAAAGGTTATGTTAGAACCAAGGAAAAATTAAGCGGAGGTGTTATAGATGAAAAAAAGGACAAGTTCTGGTCCATCACAGGCAGGACAGGGCTATCAACACTCAAAACCGGATTTTTACAGATTCCAGGTAGCCGTCACCCGGGATCACCTGCCGGACCGGGTTCCCAACGCTGAGATCGATGTGGACATAGCGATTATGGAAGCCTTTCTTGGACGGCCGATTACAGATATCGAAACATTTGCCTCGTTCTGGGGAAAGGCGGGCTACGATTTCGCTGTTTTGGAAGTTCGCGGGCAGTTCATTGCAGATTCCTTCCAGGTCAAAATTGCCGAAGGTCTCGCGGGAAGGCAGATGCCGGCTGCTACCGTTTCCACATTTGGCAGTTCGAAGGTTAAGGACGAAAAGACGTTTCAGGAGTATCCCTGGATCGGTCCGGGTGATGTTTATTACAAAGATGTGGATCTGATTAAGGATTATCTCCCGGACGGAACGAAGCTCATCGTGAGCCACGGCCCGATATTCTCGGGCATGATGCGCATTATGGGACTAGAGACGCTTTCTGTAGCATGCGTAGAGAACCCAGAACTGATTCGGGCGATGGCAGACAAGATTGGCAAACTGGCTGTCAATATTATTGAGAGTGTGGTCCAGCGGGAATGGGTTGGCGGAATCTGGTTTGGCGATGACATTGGCTACACGAAGGGGACTATCATGTCGCCCAGTTTCCTGCGCAAGTATATATTTCCGTTTTACAAGCAGTTCGGCGATCTCTGTCGCCGCTACCAAAAGCTTTTTATCTATCACTCCGATGGCAAATTAGCGGAGGTGTTCGAAGACCTTATCGAGTGCGGCGCCCAGGCGGTCC
>SDBT01007017.1_pt1 | contig 18592 bp, 29 predicted proteins | sample 2277101 | NCBI WGS metagenome assembly SDBT01 (sample SAMN10404973, study PRJNA504765) | marine sediment metagenome | isolation source: marine sediment core GS10_PC15, 103 cmbsf | place: Arctic Ocean: Southern Knipovich Ridge | collected 2010
GTAAGATAGAACCCTAAATCCGTATTGAAGAAGAGTTCGTTAATACGTGTGAACTGCGTATTACCTGTAGCCCCAATCTCACCGATGGTATCCAACTCTCGGGGAATCGGCCCGTAGAAGCCAGCATTAGACTGAATACCGCCTTTCGACGTTACTTGGAATTGACCATCGTGGAGTCTAATGCAAAATACGTCGGTCCAGTCAGGCACCGCTTCAGTGCCGTCGTTCTTTTGCGCACAAAATTCGTTCGTAGCTTTTTGAAAAATAAACCGATACTGATTACTGAATCCTAATTTTCCATACGCCTGTCCGATGAGCGCGCGGAGCGCGTTAAGAGAATCAACGTCATCCTCGATATCCTGAAAACTTCCGCGTACTAGCGCTTTGGTTTCAGCAGTATCAGTACGAATTTCGCCCCATTGCAATTGAAGGGGTTTTCCATCAATCAGTGCCCAAGGGGCATAGAATTGCCCTTGCCTAATGGAACTGCTCATTAGCTAGCACCCTTCTTCAAGTTGTCTTCAGCAAGCATAGGTTGGAGATTCAACCAATTACATGCCTCTAAAAGTTCCATCCTATTTACATCTAGCACAAACTTTACTCATCCCTTAATCCCCTTAATCTGACAAGATGGTTCCTAAAATATACCAGCCAGATGAAGTAACTCCTGACTGTACGGTCCAGAACGCCTGGCCCGACTGTATCCCACTCTGCTTAGGTGCATTGGTAGGAACTAAAGAAACATCCTTGGGCTTCAACCGCAAGTCTCCCGGCGCTACTGTCTCCTGCTGATGTTGGGCCTCATTCTCAGGCAATTTCCACTCGTATTTTTCGTCCTTCTCAGGAGCATTTTCGTTAACTTCCCAGTTCGTTCCCATGATTCACCTTAGGCCCCACTGTCCAGCGCTTATCAGCGCGCTCACGAAGGGCCCCCCACGAGACCTCAACAGCGCTTTCCGCATATTTCTTAGGTATCCGCTTAGGATCATCAGTGTATGCCAGCACGCCATAACTGGTCGTCCAGACGAAAAATACGCTAAATAGAGTGCGAAGGCTTTGATTCAGCATTAGGGGGTATCTCGATAAGTGGGGGTAATCCAAGTAAAGGGTCAAGAGGCGGCTCTAAACAAAGCAGCGCCTTTTGCATACCTTTCGGAGTAAACATTAGGCCTAGGGGCCTACATATTACCTTCGTATAATCCGGCTTTTCTTCCTCCGACTCCTCAGGCGCAGACTGGATCTGAAGCAATTTATAGTCCGGTGCAGCCAGCACAACTCCAGCAATAGCAGCGACGCTTACAATTAGTAAGGCCATCACAAGTATTACGATTATATCAACAAGTCTCATTTCATTTCCTCAACGTACTTTCCTACTTAATTATACCGTATTTTGATAAGATTAACTTGATCAAAGTAATTGTTTTTCTTTATCTGGCCTATCTAGAACAAATCAGAAAAAATATGGTATAATCATACTAAGGAGATATAAGTGAACTTTGAAGATTCTTTCTACGGGCGACCCAACACCATACGAGCCTACAAGAGCCTGTTCCGTAATCATATCAACCCCCACGTCGGAAGAGATCATGACTACACTGATACCTACATCGTCAGGCTTATCGGTAAATGGAAGAAAAAGGGCTTAGCTCAAGTCACTCAAGTCACGCTACTGAGAATCTTAGTGAGATATGCCGAATTTTTAGGCAAACCTAAACCTGATGTTACACGCTTCATACGGAGCATTAATCGCTCTAAGCAAGAAGCTGAGGTCGTAGCCTTTTCGACCGATGAATCTGCTAAGCTTATGGAGACCTGTAAGCGCTTAGAGCCCAGGTTCTACCCTACTCTCTTACTCGGGCTCCATGCCGGCCTTCGACGGGGGGAGGTATTCGGCCTCGTATCTGGAGATCTAGATTTCATCAAGGGGACAATCAAGGTGTCTAAGTCCTATAACGGACCTACTAAGAGTGGTAAAACCCGCTATGTCCCTATGGGAGCCGAATTGCTAAAATCATTGATGAACTTCTCCACTACGGGGATTGGGGATAAACTATTTAAACTAGAAGATCCGAACCCAAAGCTTCGTCGTATCTGCTCGCACGCGCGCATTCCGGAGTTAAACTTTCATGCTCTAAGGCACACCTACGCCACTCTGGCACTCGAAGCAGGTACCAGCCCTAAAGAGGTACAAACTTGGCTCGGGCACGCCTCACTGTCAACTACGATCAATTGCTATTGGCACGTAGTTGGCGTCAACGCTGACTTGAGCTTTCTTCCAGGAATAAGAGGAGACAATAAATGAGCAAACACTTCACACCCGTAGAGTTTAAACTATCTGACGATCCCGGTAAGCCTAAGCGCCCGGAGAAGATAATCTCAGTGAACAAAGATAAGTTCGAAATCGCCATTAAGGAGATTGAAGCAGAATTCGCTAAGATCAAGATAGGCGAGAGTGATCTTTTGCATTATGCCGTCGATAATAAGGACTTCGGTTCTCCAGTCGGAAATCGCTTTAAAATTCTGAAGGGCGATCCTACCGTCGGCCACATCAAGGCGTTCCTTGAGCTAGCTAAACAGGATCTAGGCGCTAAGGCCGCAGATCATTTTAAGGGCCTACTGAAGGTCACGCTGGAGGAGGTCCCCAATGTCTGACATCACTAAGACAGACAATAGATTCGCAGAAGACATCGCCGGAGCATTTCATCAAATACTCAAGGCCGCTGGGGTGAGCATGACCCCGATAGATGCCCACGATAGAATCAGGCAGATCGCTACCACGTTAGCTCTTGCCATTGAACATAAGGGCGAGGTGAAAGCTATCGAGGTCATCCAGATTCTCCAGGCCGCAGTTAAGGTAGCATTCGAGTCTATGGAAGAGGATATGGAAAAGCTTCGAAAGCGCCTGGAGGCGCTTGAAAATGCAGCGGGAGTGGCATTCCAAGATAAACTTAGATCAATATGAAGGTCCTGCTCTCCGGCCCTATAGAAGGCTACCTAGACTTATTCTATGAGTACGCTGCTCTTCGCGAGCCCCATTGGGTTGTCTGCGTCGGCGACTACGGCATATGGAACGACACGCAGAAAATGGACCGTGCCGCCCGAAAACATGGAGGAACAGACTTCGCTAAACATTATATCGGCTTAGCTCAAGTCCCTATTATCATTCCAACTCTGACGATGGCAGGGGCACATGACGATAACCGCTGGCTCCAGCAGCGGGCGTCAGTGAACAATATGGAGATCTTAAACAATGTTCACTGGCTCTCGCAAGGCTACCGCACTACAATCGGATGGGACGTATCCCTCCGGGTCACAGGCCTTGGGCGCGTTTACTCAGAATCGACATACCGCGGAGAAAGAACTCGTAGATCTCACAGGCACTATACCCGGCAGGACGTTGAACGTGGCTGCAGCAGTGGGCCTACAGACCTACTTGTCGTATACGAGCATCTGGATGCGCCTGGGATTAGGAACCTGATCTTTGCCACAAGGCCTAAATTGATCTTAAACTTTACACGCCCAAATAGAAAGACTTACAAGGAGGTTCAGGGTATTCCCGTAATCCAATTAGGCAAATCTGAGTGCAAATTAGTTGAATGGAAAGATAGTTTATTTATTCTTTAATTTATTACTAAACAAATAATAATATGGTATAATTAGATAGGCAAGTCTTGCCGCTACACACAGGGAGAACACAAATGACAACTAATCGACTCAAGAACAAGCTGGCCGCGCACAAGGAGCAGGTCTCAGAGGCCTACAGTAACGGTGCTACCTTGCGCGAGATCGGCGATATCCATAACGTGTCTGCGGGCACCGTGAGGAATTGCCTTATTGAACAGGGTGTTTCTCTGCGTCCGAAGGGCCGGCGCCGGAAGAATCCGACGAAGACCGTAGCTGAGCGCCAGTTGCCGCTCGGTACTACAGTTACAACCGAGTCAGTAAGCACGTTAATCAATTAAAGGAGAACCACTATGGCATTTTCCGCCAAGCTCATGAATCCGACCCCCTGGGACGCTAAAGTAGATTGGTCCGCTGCGATCAAGCTTCGAATCCCCGCTTTCGGCGACGCGCCGCTTACAATGGGACAGATGGATGACTTCAGAGGAGACAAGGCGGGCTCAGAAAACGTCCGTGAGAATCTAGACTGGGACGGTCTGTTCCTTGAAGATTCTGATCGTCCCTACGACAATCAGGCGCTTGAGGCGCTTAAGCGCTGTCGGAAGGCCAAGAAGGCTCGTTACGACAGCGCCATCCAGCGGCTCCGAGACACTCGGGCCGCTACCGGCGTTCATGCGGACGAGGAGGCTCTAGAGGAGACTCTTCGGATTCATGGGTTTGTAACCTTACGAGAGAAGATCGAAACACTTGAAGAGCAGATCAAGCTGCTCGAAGTCAGAGTTAAGCCTGAAGAGTCTGCGCACAAGCAGGTTGATCCGACACGAACGGTGTTAGTCACAGACCCGCCCAGGCAGTTCCCTTCAGTTGCCGCTATGGAGTTCTTCCTAGACATGAACCCTGAGATTAAGGCACTTCATCAGGCTCATAAGCTCAGAGAGGTAGAAGCAATCACCCCGGCGAACGTAGAAACACAGTAATGGGAGCATTTAACTCGGATGCTGATGCGTATAAATGTAGTGTCTCAAGGCCTGACGCAGACGAAACACTAGAATTCAGCCCTGCTGAAGTTGACAAGGCCACTCACCTTATTGGGATTGGTTTAAGCATGAAGAGCATGGCAGTTCTCCCTGATCATATCACGGGGACGCCATTCGTTCTTCGATTCTTCGAAGACGATTTTCTACGCTTAGAGCGCACCGATACCAAGTCCACAATCAAATTCCGGTGGGGCGAGGGCGATGAACTCATTTTAGCCCTTCAGGCGGCCTTGGCGAAAGCTAAAGATGAGCGGACTCTAGTTAAGGGGCCTCGGGGAACAGGAGCAGTTACGGTGGCCGAGACGCCGTTTAATTAATGCGAGTAGTTGGAATCCTAAGGGTTAAAAACGAAGCAGACCTGCTTCCTGCAGTTCTAGCTAACGTAGAGAATGGCGTCGAAGAAATCATCGCATATGATGATAATTCTACAGACGATACATTAGATATCCTTCATTCCCATCCCTCTGTCACAGTCGAACCCTTCAATCCCGAATTTACAGTAGAACTCCAGAAGACGCAGACTCTTGAACAAAGAGTCAAGGAGCGCTTCCCCTATCTATCAGAGGAAGTGTGGGTAGCGCTGTTAGCAGGCGATCTATTTTGGCTTAATAAAACACCACATGAAGCCGCGGTTCAAGCACATGAACAAGGCTATGATCTTCAAAATGGCATCGCCATTGACTTCGGCCGTTGGGAGTGGGAAGAAGGCACGGACACATGGCCTAACTGGCACATGGATGTTCGTAAGCTATGTAGATGGTGCGCTATAATCGAAGAACTTCCCGTAGTATGGAAAGTCTCCGACTACACAGTCTGGAAGCGCCTACCTTGGCCCGGCGGCTTCAAAAAGCGCAACGTCGGCAAAACCATAGACTTTCCATTCCTAGAACATCAGGGTAAACGCAGCCCTAAATACCACCAATGGAAATACCTGAAGGGGAGCAGACAGCTCTACCGAGGCACCACTGTAGCGGATTGGGAAAGCTACGACTTCGCCTATGAACACGGTAGAAAACTGGGCTACTGGGGGAATGGTCGCCGGATTAGATGGGACGGGCTAGAAACCATCAAGGAGCTAATACGAATAGGGACTCTCGATAAAGAGGGACAAGAGAAATACTTCGCAAATTACGGCCCTAAAAACGACATATTCCCTACCCCGAGGGAAGATCTCTAGTCCTAGGCTTGGGCCGGTGATGATTCACCTTAAATACTCTAGAATCAGCATCGTCAAATATTGTAATTCCTACCCCCGTCCTCCAAATAGCGTAAGGCAAACTTAACTGGTCTCGGGGGTGGTTCTGTCGTTGCAACTCATCCCACCAGAACTGATTAAATTCTGATACCTCCGAGTGGCGCACAAGCACTGAGCCCCTGTAAAGAATTGAATCCAGGGGAAACCCTTCCCGAACATATTGCTCCATCTGGCGCTGCGTGTCAGCCGCGTAACCCGGGCATCTGTGAGATACCGTGGCAAACTCCCGAACTACATTCGGAGAATAATGCTTGAACACAGTGAGCGGACTGGCCTCTGTAGTACAACCAAACTCCCTATTCAACGGCGTCAAAACTGAGTAGTTGGCGTCCATCCACATAGATACTTGATCCGGAAATAGCTCATGAGAGTGCATCTTGAACCACTTGGCCTGCATACACGGATTCTCTCCTCTCTTCTTTTTGTCCACGATCACATTCCAACCCCCTAAATCTTTCTTCTCCGCATCTGTGAAATAGACAAACTCCATCCCCGCCAGATCATTAGTCATCTGGTTTGTGGGAATCGGGTGATCCATACCGCCATAGTTAGCAGTATAAACTATCATGTAAAAGAGAAAGGCTCTCGCCAGGGAAATAGTTCAGGATTCTCTTTTATGAACTTAGGAAAATAATCCCGAGGCATTTCTGTCAGTGTATTCCCTCTCTGACGCCTAAACTTCCCCTTAGAGATGGGCACCTGCAGATTCTCTCTACACCACGCCCAATCTACCTTGTCTAAATACTTCGGTTCCAATCCGTAGAGATACGGCATACTGGTAAACTTCTTATACCAATCCTCATATTCATAGCACGTTGAGAAGTGAAATCCAACAATCTCCTCTGGGGCCATCTGGTGCCGGACTCTGCCCTTCGGGTAAAGAACAATCTCCGGTTCTCCAGTCTTAAAAATACGATATAAACAGTTTGGTTTATTCCGCTTATGGTTAAGATACCAGTTATAGACATCTAAACAAATACCCAGATGTAGTAGGTTTCCTGGCTTCAGATGATGTTCCACCATGTCCCATTTCCGAGAATCAAATATTTCATCTACGTCACAAGAGACAACATACTGAGCGCCTCGCGAGATCTCCTTCCAGCCATAACTTCGAGTTGTGTTCTCGTTAATACGTTGCGATGCCTGATCTCTAGCAATGGGGTACTGACCGTCGGGAATGATCATTACCTCAGCCTTAGAATACTTCTTGTACCTATCCCAGTTCCCCGTCACATGCAGGGGCTTCGGATTACCGTTCCAGTCCCGAGCCGACTCTTTTATGATCACTCTCTGGGAGTACTCTTGCGCCTCGACTATATTAGCTTCTAATAGGTCCAATTCATGATTCACATAGAGAACTGTCGTCACTTCGACCATATTGTATGTATCTCCTTCTCTTTCACATGACGACTATGTATCTCTCTAAACTCCTTAAAATCCTCTATCGTCAAAGGCTGCAGCCCTCTCCAGCAATATTCAGCGTCTAGGGCTGCTCGGGGGAAGGCTAACAATTGAACAGGCCATTCTCTCTCAGCGGCCTCCAGCAAAAGGACAGCTAATTGGCGGTCATGTGGCGCAGGATTAAAGCCTTTCCTATTCTGCTCAATGTCCTCGTTATTACGCACCAGCAAAATAACTCTCTCCACCTCCCAACCTAATTGATCTACCCACGTTAACAACTTGGGCACAGGCTCATATCTGTCAAACGGGTGCTTAATTACATGAGGTGAAATATCGTTGCCCTCTTTCCACTGCGCGCGGCGATACTGTCTTTTCTCCTTACGCCCAGCCATTATCTCCAATCCGGCGTAATTCCCCTCAATCTCCTCCTCTGTAAAACCTGTATCGTAACCTAAACGAGTCAACAGCCCTACCGTAAAAGTAGTACCTGAGCTGGGGTTTCCTGTGATCAGTGTCTTAGACATGCTCTAATTCCGTCATAATCTTAGTGGCAGCATAACCGTCGCCGTAAATATGTGTAGAAGACACTTCAGAAGCCTCTGCTGCTTTAAGCGCCTTAATCAATTCGCCAGGATTTACCAATACAGCAATACCTTCTGCTACGCCCTCAGGTCGCTCAGTAGTATTCCGAACTACCACTACAGGTTTCCCTAAATAAGCAGCTTCCTCTTGTATACCACCAGAATCCGTCACTACAAACTGACAAGAACTCAGGTATCCAATAAAATCCCCATAACGCATAGGACTTGTCTTGATCAATCGGGCATGAGTCAAATGAGAATGATCTACAGAACTAGGATGCACCGGCCAGATGACTTGCATCTCTGTATGGCTCAACCAGTCTATGATGCCGCGTATCGTCTCAAGAAAGGGCCCGCCCCAACTCTCACGACGATGAAGGGTCAATATAACAGTCTTTCGCTCAAACTCTACAGGAGATGTACTTACTACCCTAAGGGCGTCAATAACCGTATTTCCAGTCACATGAACAGCCGAAAAGCCCTCTTTCCAGAGGTTATTCGCAGCGCCTATGGTAGACGCAAAATGGTAATCAGCAACAGCCGAAATAACACGTCGGTAGTTTTCCTCTGGAAAAGGCGAATATTTATCGTAAGTACGTAACCCGGCCTCTACATGGGCCACTTTAATCCCCAAATTAGAAGCAGCTAAAGCTCCCGCCATAGCACTAAAAGTATCCCCCTGAACAATAACGTAGTCCACTGGCTCAGCAAGAAGAATCCTATTTAGTTCAATTAGAGTAGATCCTATCTTAGAATTCAAATCCCCAATAATAACTAGCTTATGATCTGGCTCTAGATTAAAATCTTGAAGCATCTCCGCTGCCATAGAGGGATGCTGCCCCGTCAAAACTATACACACGTTCCAATCACGAGATTTTGCCTCAAGAATGACCGGGGCAAGTTTAATCGCTTCAGGCCGAGTCCCTAGAATTACCATCATCTTTCGGCACTTGAAATCTTGTGATGCCATTATGGGTCTTATAGTCCTTCGCATAATATAATTCAGACCTCTTTAGCTGCCGCACACACCTACGAACTCCTCGCTCACCTTTAGAATCATGGAAAAGAACAACATCTCCAGACTTGATATAAGAACAAATCGAATCCCAATCTCGTCTAACACCGTTATAGCTATGATCACCATCAAGAAAAATCAACTTACTAATATCCTGTCTCGGCTCTAAGATATCAGAAGCTATAAGACTAAAATCTCCCACAACATATTCAACTGCCGGGTCGATGTAGAACTTAGGCCGATTACTAATATCTACAGTGATTACTTCAATCTTCTTACCTAAGGATAAGGCTGCTGCCGCCATCCAAGCAATAGTCCAGCCATTAGCAGTACCGCACTCTACAATAAGATCCGGACGATATTCTATCACATTGGCATAAAGAATCTGCGCCTCTTCTTCAGAGGCCCAACGGGCGAGCTTATAAGTGCCCTCTCTAACCATAGCACGTTTGTCTAAAAGATCTTCAATATTACCCAAGGGCTATTCCTTTTCAAATAACTCGCCTAGCTCTGCTGCCAGCTTACCGTTGTGAATACTTCTAGCCGCATCAGAGCACATCTCTGCTAATATCTCTTCGATTTTCTCTATGGGGGGGCGAAAAGTCCTAGGCTCCCTGACCGGGGAATAATGCCCTGTGCTTACAATCTGGCTGAGGCAGCTATTGATCTCATTCTTTAGAATAGATCTTAACTCACAGCAATCTCGACTCAGGTTATCCCACTTTGCAATTGCTTCAGGGTCCGGGTGAGGCTTAGCGTGCTCGTCTCGCTTTCGATTCTCAAACCAACTTAGTTTGTTTACCTCTACAATCAACCGGTCAATTAGATCCGCAAGTGTATTTACGTTAGGGATTCTAACTGTACGATCATCTCCCTGTCCCTGCCCTGACGCCACAACCATTTGATCCACTCCTCTCTCCCCGTAGCGGGAAATGTACCATGAATAGAATTGTTAAATGCTCCATTAAAAAATGGGACAGTCCTTCTAGTACCCCTTACACTATCAATCATCCAATCAGGATGATTTCGAATACGTCCTTTGCCTTTCATCTTGCCGTAAAAGTGGGAAGGACCTCGATAACCGTAGTGCATAAGTAGCGGAGAATCACATGCCTTCCGCCTGTTTTCTACCTTCACATCATAATGCTTAGAAAATCCTTGAGGGTACGGCTTCCGTATATCAGGCTTCCTCAAGTAAGTAATCTTAGGCAACGGTCTAAAAGTGTAACCCAATACTTCCATCCAATGACAGTCAGGCATTACTTCCTTAATAGACCTTTTGCCCCAATTGGGCCAACTATCCCAGTCAGAAGTCCACTCCTTCCGAACAGCATTCAACATATGCCAATACACAATTGTGTCCTTCACAGCTTTGTATTTAATCACCTCCCTAATATCCGTATCGTAGAGCATTACATCACTTTCAATAATTTGAACCCATGTATTTTTGTACCCAAATCTACTCCTGACCTCATCTAGTAAATGTTGTCTAGCCCAAACTACATCAAGATACTTACCGTGATTTGTAAGCTCACGTCGAGCACTGTACTCCAGCTTCTTGCCATAAGACTTGATGATATTCCAACTGTCATCAGTAGAATCATCATCAGCAACCATAAGAGCATCAATTCCACTGTTCAGTGCGTTGTCTATAATCTCGGCGAGAATATCCCCTTCATTACGGCACCACATAACTCCTATAATTTGATCAGTCATTACTCACCCGCTCGAACACTCTGACTCTGTTCACATGGAGGTTTTCATGCTCTCGCCAAACAGAGTTCTCAACTAAATTCTCCACTACTACCTTATGTGAAAACTCTTGGTTCGTGTCGTGGAGCGCGACTAACCCCCCCACATTTAACATTGGCGACCATAGCTTAAAGTCATTTGATACTCCCTCATAACTATGGTCTGCGTCAATAAACAACAAATTGAATTTCACATCTAAAGCCTTAAATTTTTCTCCCCATTTATCCGTAGTTCCCCTATAGAGACTTAGCCATGCTTTTATATCGTGAGCCTCAATCACATCTTTAACTTTCTGGAACCCGAAGTCTGTGCTTCTGCTATCGCACTTAAATACGTCTACAGAAAACACCACTCCATCCAGCTTGTTGTCCCTTAGGCTCTTTGCCATCAAAATAGCCGAACCACCCTGAGCATGTCCGAGATTAGCAAGATTACCTCCACCTGCGAGTCGAGGAAGATCATATAGCAACTCAGCTTCACCATACTCTAACATAGCAAAAGGGATAACTGTCTTAACCGAACGTCTACCCTCGTCACTTTCAATCTTATACTCTAGTTGCCCGACAGGATACGGTCTACCGGGGTAAGGATTCCTTATTTTCGACAATCTATTTCTCCCCACCATCTAGTTCTTCCCGACGGATGCAAAACAGCAACTCTACCTCGCTCCTTAGCAAATAATCCCATAACTCTAAAGTCGCCTTGTCTCCACACATCATCAAATACCCATAAAACAGCTTTCCGCTTAAAGCCATAATTAATGACTCCACTTCTCCCTATGTACCCAGGAGGGCCGTCCACAATAACAGCATCATAGTCCCCCGGTAAACTTTCGTCTAAAATCTTATGATCATACCATTTGTCATGAGATGGAAACCGCTCATGACTAACTACGTCTACAAGCGGAGCATAGATGTAGTTTACCCTATCTGGGTATAACATCCATTTCTCATTATGCTCTACAGCCGTAACTTTACTGAACATATCCGCAAGTCTGCCTGTTCCCTCGCCTGCACCCAGTTCCAATACATGAGCGTCAGCGCCAACCTTCTCTAGAACAGCATCTTGCATCACTTTGTTAATCATGCTTCATTCCCATAGTGGCCAGAAAACCCGCCCCCTCTCCGCGTAGGCTTACGCTTAAACCCAAACTTACTCTCGAAACTTTCATCGGGTGTCCGCTTGTCTATGAAGCCCTTCAGCTCCTTCTGTTCCTGGCGCTCTAGTTTATAAGCGAATGCTGCCTTCTCTCTAGCCCAGGGGTCATCCGAGTTCGTCACCTTACCATAGTACTCGGCTACCTTAAGCTGGTCGGAGAAGACGGTCCACATGGTAAAATACCAAGCGTCAAGGCACTGCCCGATCCACATAGTTTTGCCTTTGTATCGAGTAAACAAAACATTGTTAGGCGGCGCTGAAACACAATAAACCTTACCTACGTAAGGAACAGGCTTAAACTTATGTTCTCTCAAAGTCAAAGTTGATTTTTGCTTTAACAGATCCCTATGTCTCACCCTATAAACCGGCTTGCATTTAGACTTGCGCCCTAAAATAATTGACTCCCTATGTCCGGTCGTCATCACTTTAGTAGAAACAACGCCCAAACGTGAAACTAATTCTTGAAAGTTGTCAATCAGTTCCTCTGATGTTGAATCATATTTCCGCTGCGCCCACGTACCATCGCCATCCATTAAGCCAGCATACATTTGTTCATGTTCTTGCTTATTAGCACTGTTAAAAAACCAACGAGGTATATATTTGGTATCGGCTCTATCGCCGGAAATACAATCGTATAAAACATCGTCTCTAAACGATAATCTATGTATCCCATTTGACGCTCTATAAATACTTCCAGCGGGTAACGCTCTAGTGCTAAGAATTTTATCTAAAATACTACGGTTCTTTTGGTCCAAATGTACATATTTCCTGTTCCGAGTCAAAGAAGTACATCCCTCTGCCAGGAAAAATCCAAGAAAATATGCAAAAGAGTTGCCATCCTTAAATCCATAAAAATCAGGCAGCCCACTACCAAGTACATTCGCTATAGATCTGGCCGGGCTCTTATAAAATTTAAAGGCATTTCCACTTACAATATCTTTTACCTTAACAAATTGAAGGTTATCCCTCTGATCTTGAACATAAAGCATATGATCGGGCGTAACTAAAAACTTTGCACCATCGGTCTTTGACCCATAAGAATACAAATTCCCATCATAATCTTTAGCAATAGTATTGGTCACACCAACCCACTCTATCTCCCCATCAGGAGATCTAGACATAACCGTATCTCCTACATTAATAGCTGCTACCTTCATCCAACCATTAGCCGTCAAAACTTCAGTGTCAGGATGAAAACAATGATCTCCCCGCATAGGATCAGCCACCATCCATCCCTTATCTGACCCTCCTCGTGACTCCTTATCAGGATCATCCGGCTTATCCACCGTCTGCTGTACCTGATCATGTAGGATATAGGCCCCCGGAGACTCATCATCAACAAGTGACTGCTCGTCGTACATATGGAAAATCAACCTATTCCTACGGGCCATGCCGTTCACAAACTCCTGTAGCTCACGCCGCCAGTTATCTCCCATGCTGGAGACGTTTCTATGGCGCATAACAACCTCAGTAGGCCACTCTAAGCTCTCTTCCTCAAGCTCCTCGAATGCACCATACAGCGGAGGATCGATATCAGTAATGGTCAGGGCCCAATTTTCAGTATTACCGCCGAGCTTAGCTATCCATAGGGGTACTCTAGCTCTGAGTCTGACTAGGTTGCGCTTCATCGTTGTAATGTCTGAGTTATAGTACTCCCAACATGGTACGACCCTCTCCCCGTCATATGCTGTCAGAATCGCGCCAAAGTTCTTAGGCCCTTGATCCACGCCCAACACAAATGTTGCCCTGTCGAAGAATGTACGCCCAACAGCTTGAGCATGATGATCCATAACGCTAGAGAACTTCATACCCTCTGCTTGTACACCAATACCCTCGAACTCTGTCGCATACTCCTCATCAGACAACTCCATGCGGGCCGTACCAAGCTCGCTCTTAACATATTCCGGGTTATCAGAAGGGTCTAGCTGTAGTTTAAGTAAGGAGAATTCCCAGTCGCAACCATTCTTAATTAAGCGCTCGTCTGGCTTCCAACGAGTTAACTTACCAGTATCAGGATCACGGCCGAAAGGATTAGCCATACGTCCCACAAATGCGCCAATGCCCTGTGGCGTGCCAAGGGCAATGATTCTGCCTAGCCTCTCGGACATACGTGCCCGAAGGTTGTTATAGATATCCGCAGGCATCCATCCGGGCTCTGCAGCCAACGCAAACTCTAGAGCTACCGCCGTGATCGAGCCCTTAGACTTTGCTGACTTTACCCGAATAGACGACCCCCACTTAGTAGTCATCAGCAATTCGCCAGTCTTTTTGTCCTCATTAACACTAATCAAAGAATTGAAATGAGGATAGAAGATTGCATTAAGAAATCGCTTAATATACTCGACTTCCTTATGTGATCGCTCATACGTTTCCCCTATAATCCAAATCTCTACCCCAGGCAAACAAATACCAAGCACCGCAAAAAGTGCTAACAAATAAGATTTTCCACCTCTAGCCGCGCCAAGCCCGAGGATATGACGCTCCGGAGCGGAGAGCGCCTCGACTTGACTCTTGTGGGGTACTCGCCTACGGTCAGCTCGTTTTATAAGCTCATTAAGCCTTGTAAACCTATCTGGGAGTATCTTTTTGAGGGGTTCCTGGTCGTTCCGCTCTCGCCATTCGGATAATCTCTTGTTCTCGACTACAGCAAGCGGAAAGCTGCGATGGCAGCAAGGACAGTGAGCAGACTGATAGCGCCAAGCCACGTCCATCCACTTCCAAATAAGGTTCACATCCTTACCAGGATCATGAAGTTTCTTCAAGATCTTGATTGCATTGTAACGAACCGCGGCTTTAGCGTGGGGATTATCTCGGAGGGTGGTAAGCTGCTTGAACGCGTAGTCTCTTAGCTTGTTCCTATTGAGATCACCGAATTCAAGCTTAAAATCAATAAGGGCTTCTTGCTCTTTGTTACGCTGCCCCTGCAGAGTCGCCATGTGCGCTTTTAATCTAGGCGAACGGGCAAGATCACGAGCCTTCTGGTTCTCGGCAGAATCCGGCTCGCATCTCCAACCAAAGGCAATACGCGCAGCTTCGACCCCGCCCAGTCCAGAGTCGTGCATTAGCTTGGCAAAATGCTGCTCTCGGGGAGTAAGGGGCTTGTGGTTCCCGCTAATCTCCTTGGGGGAGGACCCATCCTCGCGGTCGCTCATCTATTTTATCCTCCTCATCCCAAGGGGCTCCTGGTCGTTCTGGAGTAGTGTTATCGAGTGCGCGCTGTAAGGCCGTCTCCACCCTATCTTCAGGCTTATAGCCCGAACGATTTCGCTTGGGCTCTACCCAGAGCGCGTTACTAAGTTCATCACTCATGGTTAGAACCTTTCATAATTTAATTGACGAAAGCACTTACAGCCACAGCTATTCCACTAATCAATACAGAAACACTCCCCGCCAATATCAGAGCACTTCTTTTTATTCCAGCGTGTTCTCCAGCTCTATATGCTTCGTTAGTAACTAGTATGTCAACTTTACCGTCTAAATTACTTATTACACTTTTAAGCTCGTCAAACTGACCTACAGCAGCCTCTAGTCTTTCATCAATTCGAGCCAACTGAATTCCAACAGAACTTCCTTCTTCAACAACAACATCAGTCATAACTTACCTTTCGTATGCGTCTGCATATACTCTTTGAGGGCTTTACTGGATTCCGGCGTCTGCCTCTCCATGTGAAGATGTAGTCCGCCACGTTCCTTGTGAATCAATACTTCGAACCCACTGAACTTACCATCCTGCGTAGTCTCTCCAAACTGCCACAAACTATACCCGACCTTCTTACCGGTCTTATCCAGCTCTGCAGAAAGTGCCCTTAGCTGCTTCTGATTATAGCCCTTCAGGCTAAAATCGAGCGCATCACCGGTCTCATGGAAACTAGGCTTGGTACTCTTGCCCTTCGCAACTAGATCACGCCTGCCGGAAACTAACTCAGGCTCGTTCAGCCCAGCACCGGCAAATGCAGATTTGATTATCTTCGACCCGGGAATCATCTCCTTGCTGATCCCCTGGGGTGTGTCCTTGGGAATTTGATCATAGTCTACCTTGACCCCTAAAGCCCCCAACCCGGGAGTGAAGGGATCACGTTTAATCCCGGGGGGCTTTAGAGGCTGGTTACTTGCTACAGCGTCCTTCTTGACTGCTTCGAATGTGGCTTCATCCTTAAATACAGCCTCCGCCTGCGCGGGCTGCTTAGGCCGGCCAAGGGCCGCCCGTCCGAGGCCCAGAGGGCGAGAGCCAAACTCTGACCCAAATCTGGAGTCGAAAGCCCTAAACGAATCACGTATGGAGGCCTGCTCCGGAGAAGGACCACGAGGCGCAATGAGCCTCTGCTCCTCGCGCTCTTGTTCAAACTTCTCGATCTCGTTAGGCATTATACAGATACCTTCTTTTTACTACAACTTTCCTGCCACTGTGGACACGACTTAATATCAGTATTCTTAGGAACCTTCTTGTCCTTCTCGCTGGTCACCCAGCCCATCTCATTCAAGTCATCCTCCGGAATCAACCAGTGGTTGTGGTGCCCGCAGTTAGGGCACGAGGACAGCGACATATCTTCCTTAAGCATCGTGTCCCAAAAGCTCTTGCCCTTGTCACTCTGCAAGATCTCATTGATCAATTGGAGCCTAATATTCTCTGAGGTAACAGGGTCAGCTAGAAGCTCGGCTATTACAGCCGCATTAGCCTCATCAAAATCGTCTGCTGCCACAAGTAGTCTCCTACTTAATTATACCGTATTTGTTTTGATTAAAGAATAGAACGGCCCCCAGCTCCGGGCCAAGGGCCGTTCACGGCCAGATGGTAGACTGTAAGGGAAAAATCATTAAAACCTCAGTCTCTACTCCCTGGCTTCCTTCTTACCTAGTTGTTTCAAGTGCCTAGTTGCGCAATCTGCATTGTGGCTGCTTTTTGTTCAATTTGAATTATAAGTTGTCGTTGTTGTCGTTGTTGTTGTTCTCTTTCTTTTCTTCTTCTTTTTTCTCTTCTTTCTTTTATATTCGTACCTTCAGTCTATATATATATATATATATATACTGTAGATTTCTCTCTGCAGCAGAGGCACCGAAGGTGCCATAGATCTGAAGGTCCTCATCATGCGTGCGCCCCTGTTCCACTCAGGATTGGTTGTGCCACATTTTGTTAGAGCTGGTTGTCGCGACCTCACGGCCAGGTTCGCCCGTAGCTAACCCGAATTGTCCCCTGCCAGCTTTTTGCTCCCCTAAGAGAACTCAAGGACCAGCTTATTCTGGATTGTGGTTCACTGATCCTATTGCATTATACCATATTTGTTTTCATTTGTTCCTAGAGATTAATCAAACTAAGATTAGGTTTAAGTAAATTGGTAGAACAAATTCCAAAAAATATGGTATAATGACTAGAGGAGAAATTTAGTGGTCGTGAGATATGAAACTGCTGGGGAGTGGGAGATCTTTATCCCTGACGAGGATTCGATCTTAGTCTACCATATTCATGACGAAGCAGGATGGAAAATTAACTATGTTGTGAACTCTAATTTCGAGTGCCGTGAGTGCGGTGAGGAGGCCCCCCCGGGGATTATCTTTCGAGCTAAGACCGTGGGGCTAGCTGATGAAGTTTGAGGATATCAAGTTAAACAAAAGAGAAAAGCTTCTATACGAAGTCTGTGGTTGGCCCTGTGTGAAACTAGCTGACGAGTGGTTCTTATTTTGTGGGACTAGCTATTCCGGCTCGGAACCTTTGATCATTCACGTATGTAGGCCCCTGGTGTGGGAGAAGCTTCAACAGACGGCTGACCATGATAATGAGTTGGGTAAGCCTAAGACCGGTTTAATTCAAGATGATCCGTATACACAAGCACTGGCGCACCTATGGAGTGTAAAAGACGAGAAGTGCCAGCGCTGCGAGACTACGGTGCCTAAACACGTCACTAGTTTGGGTATTTTGATAGGACTGGGGATAGACACTTGCTGAAAATCCTAACAGCCCTTATTTTCATTCTAGCCTTCTCTTGTACCCCGTCTAGAGCTGCTGCTCAAAGTCCCCCCGGGGAAGCATGGGTAGTTGAACATAGATTCGAACGGTGTTATTTCTGGAGTGCTACCAAAAACTCGGCCGGTAGATTCACCAAAGGTAGCGGAGGGGTGAGCTGCGTACGGGTATCATCAGAAGAGCTTGCACAAAGGTACGCCCCCAAAGGTCTACCCTATAGAGCATGGAGATTGTTCAGTGACAGCAAAGACTGAGATATATAACTTCCTTGTTGACCCTAAAGCCGAGGCAATTTTAGAAGCTACAATTAAGGCTAACCAGCAGCGAATTAAGGATCTATTAAACCGAGACATCTGGACGTCGCACGGTGGAGTTGATTGTCCGTGTCAAGGATGGTCACCAACTTGTCTCGATTGTGAGGGAGGGGTATTCCCCATCCCCTACGCCGAGATCGGCTTAAAGGAGAGAACTTGAGTAGGTTCAACCCTAATATTTCGAAAGAAAAAGTAGCGGAGCTAAGCTCATCGCTGCAGACACTATATTCAAAACTAAGGGCAATAGGAGAGTCGGCCTGCCCAGATTGCGTTGAGTCATGGTGGCATCACACTGATTGTCCAACCTGTGATGGCACTAATTGTGTCCCCATTCCTTTCAAGGACTTAGGACTTTAATTATGAACAAAGCAGATGATACCCTTCGCGATTCCCGTGGGCGAATAATCGCGCTTGATTCTCGCGTTCGGGTTAGCTACCCGGAGGACCATCGTATGTTCGACATTCAGTTCCAGGGGTATGTACTGGAGATCAAGCAGGA
>SDBT01007018.1_pt1 | contig 18591 bp, 19 predicted proteins | sample 2277101 | NCBI WGS metagenome assembly SDBT01 (sample SAMN10404973, study PRJNA504765) | marine sediment metagenome | isolation source: marine sediment core GS10_PC15, 103 cmbsf | place: Arctic Ocean: Southern Knipovich Ridge | collected 2010
TCAAGGAGCAACCTTCATCATCGAACTTCCCCGATATTTTGAGAAAGTGAGCAATAACTAACATTAATAGACATTATAAATACAAATATAGTGATTGACAGGAAAGAATGAGTTTCTATTTTTATATATTTTACTTAATATAACCAACGAAATTGAATGGAGTTATATCTTTTCTACACATTAACTCGTTTTTCAAAGTTATTTTTCGAGTATAAAAATCTCATTAATCTATTATTAATTGAGTTACCTTGATAGATCTACCATCTGAGGATGTCCTGACAAATCATCTTGACAACATTCTTGTCGAGAAATTAAAGTTTCAAACTTACACTGAATTACAAATTACCAGTAAGTTCGTAGATATCGAAAATCTAACCCCTACTAAACAGAATCAACTTCGTATAGATTTAGCTGCTATCAGTCAAATTGACGGATCAATTCACTTCTTCGAAGCCGAAACACAAATCCATACTCAACATCCAACAATTTACACTGAATTTTGTGATTATTGTTACCTTTTATGTCCTGAAGAACAATTTGATTTCCTTGATTCGGTTACAAAAAGACAACAACTTTCATGGGCTGAAGAAGCTGGAATTGGAGTGGTCACTATATCGAAAGAAGGAGCTTTAAGAGTGCGACTTCGTGCGAAATTACAGGATTTAAAGCCAGAAATTAGGAAGGAAGTTATTCGTATGATGGATAAAAGGTTCAAAATCAGATTCCCGACTCGCCCCCTATGGGAAAGAACTCGAAATCCACCATCAAACTTAGATGACTAGAGGTCTAGTTTTTGGGTCGTAAACGAAAAACTCGTGTGTGTACTGAAACAGAAAGAAAAAAAGCGGAATTAATTAATAATATTGATGAAAAAATCATTAATCCTCAAAGTTGGGATGAAGCACTATTAAATTTACAGTATCTTTTTCGAAATGCTCCTAGTATCCGAGCCCTAGTTAAACAAAAACTAGCGCAATTATTTTTTGAGATGAAGGACTATCAAAAATCAATTATTTACTTACAGGATTTAATCCCTACAACTGACCGATTGATTAATGAGATGGTTATATCATGTTTAATCCGTCTAGGAAAGACAGAATATGCTATTTGGCATTTAGCGAAATCTCCCCTTACAACCGAAGAAAAAAAAGGAATTTTCGAGAATTTATCCCTTGAAAACAAAATGAAAACAAAACAAGCGAGTATTATTGCAATTGATAGTGATCGTTCTTTTTCCCTTCGATGTCCCTCTTGCACAAGATTCCTTTTCTACATTTACGGTGAAAATTGCTATGAATGCCTTTTTTGTAAATGAGGATGAAAATTAAGTAATGAGTATTGAGGAGAAGTAAAAGATCCTAATTCAGATCTGATTTCATTTTCTTTGCATCGAATGAAGCTATCTGATAGTGTTCCATTACTATTCGCAGTGCATTTCAAATCATCCATCGCTAAGCTAATGAGATTCCCAATTCTTGTAAAAGATCCATGAATTCAGGGACTCTCATCTTAGCTAAACTAGCTGCTCCTTCAAACAATCGATACTCAATAAATAATTGAATAGCTAAGACTTGCCGTGGAGTGCAATTATTCTTGACAATCTTCCAATCAACTGATTCTTGTCTTTCTTTCCTCGCTGCTTCTTCATATTCTTCAAAATTTTCTTTAAAATCTTGGCTTACCTTTTCCATTCTACTCATCTTTTAAATTTCTCCTAAGATTGTCAAGCGCTTTTTTCGGATAGCGTCCTTCAAGTTCTTCTAAAATCTCGAGAGGAAGTTCTTTATTTTCTATTAGATGTCCAAAAATTTGTAGTAACACTAGTAATGATTTAATTTTGACACACATTTCACGCAATAAATAACTCATAGCTAAAAATTTTCATCTCTGGCTGTATTTTCCTACACTTTTTACGGTTTGAATACGCAACTACAGCGGTACAGCGGTAGTGTAGGAATATATTAACATGAACGAGATTCCTTTGGTATCTTCACAACATAAATCGATTCTTAATTATGGAGTAGAATCCTCTGTAGTTTCTTCTGTATCCATGGCGTTTCTGATTGTAACCATTTCCTCTTTAACCTCTTCTTGAGCTTTTCGATCAGCATCTTTTTCTTTCTCATTATCCAATCTGCTAACAAATTGAGCAGTAAAGTTATCGAGTATCTTAGTTCCTTCAGAAGAATTTAACGTAGAAGAATAATCTATTTTAACCTTCGCAGTATCATCTTCTTGATCAACATACTCGGATTCATTTGCTATTAAGGTAGTATCATTTTTAAGTTCATTTGCTGTTTGTAAGGTTGCTTTAGGAGATGGAGGATTATCATCATCTAAAAAGGTGTTCAAAGTCTTCGCATTCATATCTTTAAGTTGTTTTACGTCTTCAGGGGATACATTCGGTAAATCAGGTGATGATACAGGAGTTATTACATTTATTGGTGATTGATTAACCCCTGTTTTACCTAACAAATCATCCATTATTGCTGAACCATCAATCTCATTTAAGGCACTAGTTTCCTGAGGTTCTGATACAATTACTTCGGAAGTCACAGTTTCATTCATCAATTCTCTGTGGACACCATTTTGGATTTCATTTTCATTCATTTGATTAGGCTCTTTAATAGATAAAGAAGGCTTCTGATTATCAAATTCAGACCTTGTGGGTGAGGAAGAAGATGGTGGAAGTTGAAAATCAGAACCTAAGGATCTCATTGAATCGTTTACCCCAATTTCCCTGAACAGATCAGGAAGGGGAACAATTGTTAAACGTAATCCTGGAACAATTTTTTGTAAAGCAGTTTGAAAATCTTTACTTCGTTCTCTTATATCAAAATGGAGTTCTGTTTTCTGTTCATCGACAAACGCGATTTGGGGATAATTACAATCAGGATAATCTAATAATAAACTAAAAGTGGTTTTATTGGCATCCTCCATTATCCGAAAATCGAATTCTTGAAAGTTCTTAAGAACTGATAATCTAAAGTCCTGTGGTTTTGAATCTACACGAAAATCAATCTGCACAATCGTTTTCTTTTCTTTTCGTGAATAAATGATAACCGCTTCTGGAATATCATCTGGTTGAAAAATATCTTGAGTTGCATGCACATTATTAAAATAGAATGAATCTAATCTATCCTTTACATCCACACTATCCAATAATAAACCAATAAAATAACCTACTCCTCCACAAAGAATTAGAAATATCGTATCAGGATAGATAATAAATCCAATAAGAAAACCAATTATACTTGTTAGTAAGCTTCGAGATGTTATCATTTCATAATTGATTAGGGTTTCAGCTTATATATTCGAATCAAGAATTGCAAAGAAATGGATTTAGGATAATTCATTCAATATTTAGGAAAGGGATATGATCATAATTCTCCTTTTAGCTGAACTCTTTGTTCCTAATTGAATTCCTATAGCTTAGATTTGTTTCAAAGTTTAATCTCGTCTAGGTGGATTGACCAAACAATCATATCTTTTTTTTAAAGTGAAAAAAATTACAGAGTGTTTAAAAATTACTTCGGAAAATAATATATTTATCAAGATACTGTGAAAGCAAGTTGAGATACAATGGCAAAAAAAGAGAAACTTTGTGCACAAAAGTGGGTTTACCAATTTAACGAAGGAAACAAAGACATGAGAGATCTTTTGGGAGGAAAAGGAGCAAATCTTGCTGAAATGACAAATCTACATATTCCTGTTCCCGACGGATTTACGATTATAACAAATGCTAGTATTTATTATAATGAAAACAATATTTGGCCTGAAATACTGGAAGAACAAGTTTATGTTGCATTAAAAAAGCTTGAGGATCAATCTGGTTTAACTTTGGGAAAAGATTTACTATTAAGTGTCCGAAGTGGAGCTAAATTCAGTATGCCAGGTATGATGGACACTATTTTAAATCTCGGGTTAAATGACGACATTGTTATATCTCTCACTAGTCAAACAGGTAACCCTCATTTCGTCTGGGACTCGTATCGTCGTTTCATTCAAATGTTTAGCAATGTGACAATGAATATTCCTCTAATATTCTTTGAAGAAATTCTGACTAAAATGAAAGAAGAAGCTAAAATCGAACATGATTTTGAACTATCTGTTGATCAATTAAAGGAAATAGTAAGAATATTTAAAGAAATTTATTTAAAACGGCAGGGTGATGAATTTCCTCAAGATCCTAAAGCGCAACTTAAATTGGCTATTTCATCTGTCTTTAAATCTTGGAATACTCCGCGAGCTATCGCTTATCGTAAATATGAAAAGATTTCTCATGATTTAGGTACTGCGGTCAATGTTCAAATGATGGTTTTCGGAAACATGGGTCTAGATTCAGGATCTGGTGTATTGTTTACTCGTAATCCTTCTGATGGCGTAGATGAAATCTATGGTGAATATTTAGTTAATTCCCAAGGAGAAGACGTAGTCGCTGGTATCCGAACTCCTTTACCAATCAAACAATTGGAGAACGATTTCCCAGAAATCTATCAGCAGCTTATTACGAATGTAAAAAAATTGGAGAACCATTATAGAGACATGCAAGATATTGAATTCACAATTATGTCTGGTAAATTATATATTTTACAAACTCGTAACGGAAAAAGGACAGGAATTGCTGCAGTTAAAATCGCTCATGATCTTGTAAAGGAAGGATTAATTACAGAGGAGGAAGCTGTCCTCACGGTCACTCCAAGGGATGTTGAGAATTGTATGTTTCCAAGAATCAACTGGGTTGATGAAAAGCATGCCTTTCAGTTAGTAATGAAGGATGGTGAGGAGAAATCTCAAAAATTAAAGGAAATGGGGAAAGGACTTCCTGCTGGTCCTGGTGCTGCCACAGGAATTGCTATATTTGATAGTGATCTTGCTGAAGAGTATAAGAAAGAAAATCCTAGCAAATCCCTCATTTTAATACGGGAGGAAACTAATCCTTCTGATTTTCACGGAATGGTTGTTTGTGATGGAATCTTAACATTACGAGGAGGAACCACTAGCCATGCAGCAATTGTGTCAAGACAAATTGGAAAACGATGTATCGTAGGTTCAGAAGCTTCAGGCTTAAAAATTGTTGAGGAACGAGGAGCTGTAAGGAAGCTAATTTCTAAAGATCATACTGAAGTGAAGGAAGGGGAATATATCACCCTAGATGGTTTTTCAGGTAAGATTTACGAAGGAAAAGGATCTATTATTACTCCGTCAGATTTATCACCTGAACTAGAGGTTCTACTTGATTGGTGTGATAGCAAAGCAAAAATTCTAGTAAGAACAAATGCTGATAAAGCTGCAGATACGAAAACTGCTCTAAAGTTCAAAGCAAAAGGAATCGGACTTGCGAGAACTGAACATCAGTTTTTTGAAAAAGATCGTCTCCCTATTGTACAGAAAATGATCCTTTCAGCAACACGAGAAGAACGTCAATTACATCTTAATGATCTAATCAAGTTCCAAAGATCGGATTTTGAGGATCTATTCACAGCATTAGATGGATGTCCTGTCACAATTAGACTTATCGACCCTCCATTACATGAATTTTTACCAAATCCTAACAAACTTGAATTAGAATTGTATAAGGGAGAAATTACACCTGAACGACGTGAAGAAATTCGTGACCTTCTCCCTAGATTACGTGGACTTGAAGAGAGTAACCCGATGCTTGGATTACGAGGCTGTAGATTAAGTATTCTATACCCCGAAATTGTAGAAATGCAAGCTCAAGCCATAATAGAAGCTGCATTGAATATTACCGATAAAGGAATAAAAGTGATCCCTGAGATAATGATCCCTCTTATAGTTACGGGTCGTGAATTCACCTTTGTTAGAAAGATTATTGATAATACCATTCAATCTATATTCAGGAAATTGGATAAGGTAATTCCTTACACCATAGGGACTATGGTTGAAACACCAAGGGCAGCATTAACAGGTGCTAAGATTGCAGAAAGAGGCGCGCAATTCATAAGCTTTGGAACAAACGATTTACATCAAATGACCCTAGGGTTTTCTAGAGATGATGTAGCCAAATTTCTTCCCCTTTATTTAGAGAAAGGAATACTAAAAGCTGACCCATTTATTGAAATTGATAGAAATGGTGTAGGTAGGTTAATGAGAATGTGTGTAACTGAAGCTCGAGCTGTAAATCCTTTAATAAAAATAGGGATCTGTGGAGAACAAGGTGGTAATCCTGAAAGTATTGAATTTTGTTATGAGCTAGGACTTGATTATGTATCATGCTCTCCCTATCGTGTACCTGTCGCCAGATTGTCTGCAGCGCAAGTTACGTTACGCGCTGAAACATGAAGAATTGGATTATTACGTCCTAGAATAGTCAGAATAAAGGTTTCACTTCCTTCTAGAATTTTTATGGGTTTATGTGCATCCTTTCTCTGCGTATAATGTAAGCGCTCTAGCGAAGAGTTCAATTTTTACTTCTACCTATTCCCACAGCTTCTTCAGTTTTCGTGGGATCAATCACTGCAAAATAAAAGAAGATAGCAATTAAAAGGCTCATCATACCCAGAACCAACCCAACTCCTGCGTAAAAATCCTCCACCAAAAGCAGGATTAACCCTCCTAAACTAGCACCAAGAGCAATACCTATGTAAAAAAAAGCTGAATTCAAAGACATTATTGACCCTTTATATTCTGGAACCTGCTCAAGTGTCAAACTATTTGCAGCAGTCCTCCTAATCCCGTCAAAAAAACAGCTGAGATATACAAACGATAAAAATAACCACAATGTAGGCATATTCATAAAGGAAATGATACATATACTTGCACCAACACTCGTGAATATTGTGACTTCTTTCATGCCAAACCGATTTAAGATTCGGCCACTGATCTGATACGCAAAGATATAAAAGACAGCGCCACCAGAGAAATAGATAAAGGTAAATTCCAAAGGAATCTGAAAGTGTATTTGGAAATAAGCGGCTCCGAAGAGCTCTAAAGCCTGATATGCAGCCATTCCAAGCGCATTACTTACTAGACACACTGTTGCGGAGCGATTGGTAAATATTTTCTTAAAACCTTGCCAATACATCTTACTAGATGTATTGTTTGAAGAACTGGGAGGAAATCTCGGTATACCTTTTATCACCAAAAGGATGCTCAATAATGGAGCAGGGGTCATTAAACCAAGGAAGGCAAAACGCCAGCCTCCCACTGAAGCAAGAAATCCTATAATTGGAGCGCCTATAATAAATGCTAGAGAGCCACCGGTAAATACCCATCCAATAGCACTTGGACGTTCGTTACGAGGTAAAAATTCTCCAATTAAGGTAAGAGTCATTGGTGCAACCAAGGCACTACCTAAACCAGATAAAGAAAAAGCTAACAGTAACATGGGAAAATTAGGCGCAATTATACAACCCAAAGCAGAAATATTAATGATAACAAGTCCTAAGATGAGTAATAATTTACGGTTGAATCGAACACTCCATGCACCCATAAGAACAGCGGTAATAGCTGCAATTATAGAGGCAGCGGTACGAATTTGACTTGTAAAGGCTTCAGAAGTACCAAAAGTCTCCCCGATACTAAGAAGAAGATATGCTGTTAGAATTAAGGGAGGCATGATCGCAAAATATGAGAGGATTAAGGAAGGAAGAAAAATCTTTCTAGAAGGATCTGACTTTCTATTGAGAGAAGGGGATCGGAAATTTCTCATTTTATCACAACTTCTTAATATCTTCAACCCTAGTAAAGGATCGATTATGATATAATAAGGATGTTTTAAACCAGTGAATCACTTAAAAACATATTGAAACGAGGAATGATGCTCCCTCCCATACGGTCCTATCATATCTAAAATAAAATAAAAAATTGAGGAGAATTAATAATTCTTCTTTAATGGTAAGTTTGGCTGAAATTATTATAATTATCGCCTAATAAAACTTTTTCTCCCACAATGATTGATGACAAGATTTTCTTAGCTCCGTGTTTATCTAATCGAGTGTTGTTGTGACTACAACGAGGTAGAAAAGTACAGCGTGGACACCCTCTGTGGTCTAAACATTCACATTCTAAGATATCATATGCACGTTTAAATAAATCAATTAGATGATTTAACAACATCGCACATACCCCTGTTCCTGAGGCTTGATCATATAAACATCTTGCTTAAGAAACAATTTTCTACATTAATGATTCAATTTCTAGATGACATTCAAGTTCAAGTCCATTCAATACATCTGTTTATGAAATCGAATGAGAAAGATAAAACCGTTGAAGCAATTTCTGAGCTTAGAAAGTTTATTTCATCCGTAATATTAGCCTATGAGCGAATCTATAATTTAATTTAATTCAGCGTTTCTTCTTGTTCACATTAAAAAAAACACGAATCATCAGAAGAATGGATCCGAGATGGTCCACTGCCACCCCTTCTGTTCCTCCTACTTCAACACAACTAATTTGTGTCTAATCTTTTCATGAATTCATTATTGAGTTAATTTTACTTTCAAATCAGAAATAGACAATGTAGTTGAGTAAATCCCAATTCCCTCCTTTGTTTCGATCATTTTATTTAAGCGTATAAAGTGGTAATCATCAACCAAGATCCCTTTACATCCCTGAAGAACTGCAGATGCTAAATGTAGGGCATCTGAAGCGAACAGATTATATTCATGAATGAATCTTCTGGTAACAAGAATGTAATCTTCCACAATAGGGATAATTTCTAGTTGCTTCTTATTTTCCAATCGTTTACCATCTATTTCTATAAACACGCGTAAATTTTCTGCTTCCTCGGAATTAATTTCTTTTTGGTTTTCCCTCTTCTTTATTCCTCTTTCTATCTCCAGCTGACTCCAAATTGAGCTTATACAGATCAATTGTGGATTTTCAAGGCAGTGTTCCACCAATTCAGCCCCTGATTCTTCATAATAAAGATTCCACAATGCAGAGCTCTCTAAATATAATTTAATCTTCTTCAAAGTGGAGTGCCTCAAGCCCTTTCAATTTTTTGTCTTTTTCAGAGAAATATTTTCTAAGTTCGGTTCTTGATTTCCATGGAATTTCTTCTAATTTCTCCTCACGCATTAATTCATAAAGTCCAGCCTTGAGTGCTTCACTTATTGAAGAGTATTTCCCTTTTGCTACTAATTGCTCCAAAAATCGTCTTTCTTCATCGGTCAACCTGACTGAAGCTACTTCCATCTAATCACCAATATAATTACATACTTGTATACTTATTATAAAGATGTTTACATAAATATCTTTCGAATTAGATTTTTTGTTCAAATAGTGGAAGTTCGTCATTTCATATTCAAATTCGAATATAGAATTAGACTAGACTTATTATGAGGATAAATACGATTATAACATAATTGAAAACATGAGATGGAAATCTAGCACAGCGACAAGAACTGGACTGTTAATGAAACTTCTTTAATGGTAAGTTTGACTGAAATGATTATAATTATTGCCTAAAGGAACCTTTTTTCCCTCAATGATTGATGACAAGATTTTCTTTGCTCCATGTTTATCTAATCGAGTATTGTTATGACTACAACGAGGAAGAAAAGTACATCTTGGACAACCCTTGGGGTCTAAGCAGTCACATGCTAAGATATCATGTGCCCGTTTAAATAAGTCAATTAGGTGATTTAACAGCATTGCACACACCCCTGTTCCTGAGGCTTGATCATATAGCAAAATATATCCTTGAGTATTAGTTATTAGTAGAGCAAGACCTCCTATCTCACTAAGCTGGCCTCCTATAAATGGTAAGCTCGCATGGATTATCACATGAATTAAAGCATGTAAAGATGCATGATATGTACTCTTATCGATTTCAAAGTTTTTTGAAGGGAGGGAGGGAACTCTAAATAATAGACCTTTTGATCTTGAAGCATAGTAAAGGGGATCTCGGAGTTTATGCATAGAAGTACCATTTGGTGTCTGAAGAGAGTATCCATATACACTTTGGAGTACTTTTGTATCAACATAAGCTATTTCTATACCATATGTAGATTGTTTCTTGGGTGAAATTTCGAGAATTTCTGGTTTCATTGTTGTTAATGGGAAGGTCTGCCCCCAAACGCTCCTAGGTTTTATTAGCTCTGCTTTTCCTCTTACACCATTGAAATAATAACTAGCTACCTTATATCTACGACCTCCTGCATAGTAAAAAGCACCAGGATACAGCTCCAACATTGCTAAAGGCATGGCTCTCTTCCCAATTTTAGGACCTCCTCTTATTTTTATTTGAATTTCATGATTTTTTCCACGGATTGAATATTGTCTCGCTTGCTCACTACCAGCTTCAGTGGGTAATAGAAGGGAATTCTCTTCTTGTTTAAGTAACCCTTTGGAAATCATATCATTGATTGTCTTTGCATACTCAGGAAATTCTTGAATATCTATTGGATGATCAAGAGAAGCGCATAATAATTGATTTTCAGTTACGTTTGGATTCGACGGATCAAAAAAAACATCTTCAATATCTTGATAATACCTCTTAGGATGATGGTAGTAGTAGTTACTAATCGGATCCTCCGCATTGAGAAGAATTACTGCTAAAGCTTCTTGCCCTTTTCGCCCCGCACGACCAATGCGCTGCATGGCTCGATTAACAGCTATTAGGGGAGTTATAACAATATCTAAATCAGCTAAATCAATTCCTAGCTCGAGTGTTGGTGTTGCTACAAGTAAATCCAATACTCCTGCTCGAAAATCAGATTCTACTTGTTCTCGTACTTTTTTATCTAAACCTGCTCTATGAATACCTACTTTCTGAGCTGATCCTCCGAGTTTTTGATATAACAATTCTGTATTTCTATGACTGTCCTGAAAAACAAGAGTTTTACCTCTACCTCTAATACTGTTAACCAAACTTGTCATTCCATCTGTTGTAGACATTCCAGCAAACGGTGCAAGTATCAAAAAATGTAATCGACCCCGTCGACCATTTTTGCACTCAATTACTTTAACTGGTCTGTTTAAAAGTTTAGATACGAATGAATCTGCGTTAGCAACTGTTGCAGATGCGCTAATGAATTGTAATGGCTGATTAACAACTCTCTCGAGACGTCTTAATATATAATACATATTTGAGCCGAAAGTTCCTGAATAAGAATGGATTTCATCAAGAATAACAATCTTAAGCCCTGCAAGAAGATCTTGAAAACGACTAGAGTTCTTTCCGATTCCTAAATGATAATGCAATATATCAGGATTTGTAATTAATATCTCAGGTGGGTCTGCATATATTTTATTTCGCCAATAATGTGAAGTGTCTCCATCAAATACCTTAACTGATAATCCAAGAATATCTGCAAATTCTTCTATTTTTCGTAACTGATCTTTAGCTAATGCCTTCATAGGATACACTAAAAGTAGCTGTACTCCACAATCCTTGAACTTTTGGATCTTAAGAAGTGTAGGAAGAAGAAATGCTTCCGTTTTACCGTTTCCTGTCGGAGCAACGATACAAATATCCTTTCCATTGTTAATTGCATTAAATGATTCCTCTTGAAATTTATAAAATCGGTCTATATTTCGGCGTTTAAGAACATTTATTAGACCCTCATGTTTTAAAATGGCAATTTTACTCCCCATCTCCCCATCTTGCTTTTCGAACAGGCGATAATCGACTATTTGGTGTTGTGCAAATTGTATTATCCGTTGAACTGTTTGTGGAAGCTCATTAGGGGATATTTGATATCGACTCTCGAATTCTGGAAGACTCATTACAGTTTTTGGTGAGCTAGTCTGAATTGTTATGCCATCTTGAAGTCCTAGCTCCTTATTTTTCGGTAGTTCTTTTATACAACCTGAGCTTGCCAACCTGAGCTTACTAGCTTTTTGTAGCTGAGCATTTCCACCAGCCAGAGTATAATATTTTTTCAGGCAGAATTCTGCTCTAGGAATATCTTTGAGTTTGAAATATAATGAGGAAAGATTTTTCCATGTTTTACGGTGAGTGTTGTCTGTCTGTAATATCAAACCATATGCTTTTTTTGCATCATCAATTTGTTTTATCTTTATAAATCGTTTTGCTAGCTCTAAAAGCAAATCAATAGATGGAGTTGGATCTTTGGCTATGAGTAGTTTACGAAATTCAGATATTAATTCTTCTATATCGTTTCTAATCTGAAATTCTTCAATTATAGAGTTATATTGCTCCCACAGCTTGTCATTACTTCTTTGTGTAGAAGTCATAATTCATTCAATAATCATTACCATGATCAATTATTATATTCAAAATGCAATTCTTATTACATTCTGTTAGAAAAGTATAAAAAGTATAAAAGTATAAAAGTATACGATTCATCAAATGACCTCTACAATAAAGATAGACGATCAGACAAAAAGCCGATTTGATAAATTAAAAGCAAAAATTCTTCTTGAAACAGGTAAAAAATTTAGCCAACAGGAATTACTGGATCTTTTATTGATACAAGCCGAAAAGACAGAAGAAGAATTTTTTGCAGGGATTAGTAGTATTAATCATCGTCTTTCAAAGGAACAGCGTGAAAAAATATTAGCTTTGCAATTTGATTTAGAATATGACACCTCAAAAGAAGAGGAAGATAAAATTATCTATGAGGAATAAATAGATGACCATATTTCTTGATACAAGCTTTATTGTTGCATTCCTCAATAAAAGAGATAGTCGTAACAGAAGAGCTACTGAATTATGGCATAAACTACTGGATAATGAATGGGGTAGCCCAATCACTTCAGATTACATTGTGGATGAATGTTATACCCTACTTCTCTCAAGAAGAAAGAATTTAGTTATACAACAAAACTTGTACGATTTTATTCATGGAAATCGATTAAAAACCATCCCTAAATTCATTCTTTTCAGAAAAATAAATGATGAATTGTACGAGAATTCGTGGAAGCTTTACAATAAGTTCATGGATCAAGAGCTGAGTTTTACAGATCTAACTATACTAGCTATTTGTACGAAAATGAACATAGAATATTTAGCCAGTTTTGATGACGATTTCGATGGCAAAATTACTAGAATTTACTGATTTATGCTTTTTAAATTGGATTCTCCTATTGTGAGTCAAGTCAGTCTGAGTCAGACAAGAAAAACTAGTTAGTATAATTACATTTTTCGATAATAATCGTTTATTTTAAATAGAATTTATAAACGTATGAAGACTTTACGAAGAGAAGATATCAATTCTTCGATAAGGACATCTAAATCGGGGCACTCTAACAATTTTTCGAGTATATATAGGCTGCCAGCGTAGATAAATTTTCGAAAGGTTTCGCGACTAAATTAGTATTTATAATCTGACTTTCATTTAAATAAGGCTTATAAATTATAAGAAGGTCGCTTTTGCTTTGGAGATATATATAATGACAATTACAACCGAAATCAAGACAAAAGAAGTGGCCTCTGATTGGGAATCTCATCCTAGAAATTGGCCTAAACGTGACCTTCGATCACCAGACGATGTTTTTGTGTTAGAAGGTAAAGAACTAGAAAATGTACAACTTCGTGCATTAAAAGAAAGATTTAATTATTTATCCGCAAGGATATCTGCAGTTAGAGACTTAGCAAAGAGACAAAGTGTAACTGATATCAATTCATTAAATGATATTTTACCTGTCCTATTCACTCATACGGTTTACAAGTCTTATCCGCTCTCATTCATTGAAAAGAGAAAATTTGATCAACTTACTAAATGGATATCTAAATTTTCAACTCTCGACTTCTCTAATGCAGTCTTAGATAATCCCAAGACCATTGATCAATGGTTAGACCAACTAGAAGGACAATCTGACCTTATGGTAGTTCATTCTTCTGGCACAACGGGTAAGCTATCTTTTATGCCTCGATCCCATCCAGATATGGAGAACTACAAGAACGGCCTATATATGATGCTGGAATGTACGACTGGAATCAACTTCCATGAAGAAAAGGTTCCTATTTTCTTCCCTGGATATCGTGGGGGTAGACAGTTAGCACAACGTGTGATTGGCCATTTTGGTCCTATGATGGCTGGATCAGATGAAGAGTTTCATACAGCATTCCCAGGTGTTATGTCAGCAGATTTTATGTCATTGGCTGGTAGAGTAAAAGCAGCAAAAGCAAAAGGTGAATTAGGAAAACTACAGTTAATAAAAGCTCTTGTGCACAACAAAGGCGAATTTATTAAGATGAAAAAGAACGCACCCAAGATGTTTGAAGCTTTCATTAATAGCTTACTAACTGATTATGCTGGTAAACGAGTTTTCTTTATGGGTGTCTGGCAACCTATTATTGAAACAGCCCTTAAAGGATCTGAAATGGGACTAAACAACGTCTTTGCTCCTGATAGTGGTTTCGCCACAGGTGGCGGCATGAAAGGTTACCAACCACCTGAAGGATGGTACGAGACTACTTGTAACTTCTATGGTGTCAAGGCAATTAAGGATAATTATGGTATGACTGAAATGAACGGTGCTGGTATCCCCTCTTGCTCAAAAAACCATTATCACATTTTCCCTTGGCTTATCCCATACATTCTTGACTCCGAAACAGGTAAACCACTCCCACGGTCGGGTGTTCAAACTGGACGTTTTGGTTTCTATGATCTGTTAGCAGAAACTTATTGGGGTGGCTTTATTACTGGTGATGAGGTTACCATCCATTGGGATGACTGTGGATGTGGTTGGAAAGGCGCCTGGATTGAGAAAAAAATCCAACGCTATAGTGAAAAACAAAGTGGCGACGATAAAATCTCCTGTTCAGGTGTTCAATCGCAATATGATGACTTTGTCGACTTCTTAACAGAAGAAGGAGAATAACTCCTCTTTTTTTTCTTTTTCAATATTTAAGATGAATCTACTATATGTGAATGAGAAAGGTGATTATCCAATGCAAACGGTATATGAGAAACCCAAAAGTCAAGTAAAACTCTCCGATTATGAAATCCCTATTGTAGCGCGCGGTAAACTAATTAAAGATTATACTCAAGAATATGGGGGGCGGTATGGGAGTGCTAAGTTTATTACTCCTGATGCTAACAAATATCTTGATCAAATCGTCTTAAAAAACCCATCTAGTCTTAAGGAACTATACAATTTAAGTATAGAAGAGATCATTAATTATATGGACGATTTAGGTAAAAGGCTTGTCCTTGAAGAGAATGAGTACTTACAAGAATGTTTTCAGTTAGCTTGTGAAGCCTCTGGACTCACTCCTTCAGTGTTGTACACCACTTACAAAGCTTTACCAATGTTTCTATCGAAGCCAGTCCTCACTGAAATGCTCGAAAAAAGGATTGGAATTCAATACCTTGAAAAATGGGTTCCTACTAAATTAATTGATGGAAGAACCGTTTCTATTCGTGCTTTTGGTGCTCGTACTGCTCATATCATTGCAGGAAACGTACCACTGGTTGCTGCTGGAACTCTTGCTCGAAGTTGTTGTACTCGATGTGATACTATCATTAAACTTCCTAGTAATGATCCTCTCACCGCCACCGCCCTTGCAAGAACTATGATTGATATGGAACCTAACCATCCTATTACTAAAAGTGTATCTGTTGCTTATTGGAAAGGTGGAGATGAGGCATTTGAGTCAAGATTCTATCGTCCTGAAAACATAGAAAAAATCATAGCTTGGGGGGGATTTTCCTCTATCAAACATATTTCCAAGTATTTACAACCTGGTATAGACCTCATTACATTAGACCCCAAGTTAAGTATCTCGATTATTGGTAAAGAAGCTTTTGAGAATGAACAGACCATGAGGACAGTCGCTCAACGTGCATCCATTGATGTTGGTTCATGGAATCAAGAAGCCTGTATTAATTCTCGTGTAATCTATGTTCAGTCAGGAACAGAACCAAACGGAATTAGTAATCTTAATTCCCTTGGAGCGTATTTATACAAGAGTTTGACAAATCTACCACCTCATGTTAGTACTCCTCCCAAGCAGTTCAATCTAGATTTGAAAGCAGATATTGAAGGTATTCGTATGGACCAGGATTGGTATCGTGTTTTTGGAGGGGAACATAATGAAGGAGCAGTAATTGTCAGTCAACTAGATGAGCCAGTAGACTTTTCAGATAAACTCTGTGGGCGAGTCGTAAATTTAGTTCCCATCGATGATATTCATACTGCTATTCAATCTGTGAATGCTTATACCCAGACTGTTGGTATTTACCCTGAGAGCTTAAAAGCTAAAATCCGCGATGATCTCATTTTGAATGGTGTACAGAGAATTGTTTCTCTTGGTTTTGCTCCTAATGGTACATTTTCCACCCCTCAAGACGCAATTGAACCTCTACGAAGAATGTGCAAATGGGTAATGGACGAATCTTCTGTTTCTGAATAGACTCTCTTTCAACTAAGGAGAAAAAAGAGGGTCTTTCTTTATGCTTTCCTGTCAACAGAAGGTCAAAGACAAATGTAGTGAATGTGGAACCGAGAGTTCTCTCTTCTTTTGTTTAGTTTTAAAAGATTATCTTTCTACTTGTCCTTCTAGCTGTCCTTATTTCATCAATGGAGCTACTAATTTATGTTATTCTATAAAATACTTTTATCAATCAAATATGGAGATGGAATGTCTTTATCTTCATTTAATCACTAAGAATACTCAAAATTCCAATGATTCCTCCTTCTTTACCTGTAGTGTCACTGGTATATCCCCTGATTGTGATCATTGTCCATTAAAGGAATGACCTTGCTATAACTACTATTTGCAGTTAATGAAGCATTTTTTTATGTCTTCGAAAGATCCTTTGTTCGACTGTTAAAATCTTTGGTGTAACGGGTGGATAATATTCCAGACAAGTCAGATAAGAAATCTCAATTCGATCAATTTTTTCAAGAAATCGAATCGGTCAGCTCATATCTGAGAGCTGCCGCTGCAAAAAGACTTGGCCAGATGGATGAACTTAATGTTGCAGATCTACCCCTGCCAGTTCATAGCTTACTTGAAAAGGCCCTTCATGACCCTGAAGAGGAAGTTCGTCGCGAAACCGTTATGGCTCTTGCTTTTCTTGAAGGAGAGATCGCGATTCCGCTAATAGAACCACTAATAAATGATCGAGCACAATCCGTCCGAAGTAATGTTTTTTCAGCTCTCAGTTATATAAAAAAGAGACCCTCTCCTGAAGTTTTGTTCCAGATGATAAGCATGTTAGAAGACCCTAGTGAAGAAATTCGTGATCGCTGTGTTAGAGCGTTAGGGAGATTAAATGTGGAAGAAGCTTTCAGTAGTATCCTTAACCTTGCTAAAAGTGATCCATCTCCCGTTGTTAGAACAGGTGCAGTAGTATCTCTTGGTATGATGAAAAATGATAATTCAGTTAATTCAACAGCCTTGATTCAGGATTTACTTAACTCTGAAAGCTCGAAGCTAGTAAAAGCAGCAATTGTCGAAACTCTTGCATTAATTAACTCTAACTCCCAATAATCCCAATGTAGTATCACCAAAATGATATCTGTTCCGTCTATAATAATCTATTATTCTTTAACCCATTGTTCTGGTGAAAACCATCCGTGTCTTCTTTTTTCTTCTAATATTTCATCTCTAAAATCTTGAAAATGATATGTCGATCCACCAAAGAAATATTCAACACTTTTCAATCCTGGAATGTCAGATAATCCAGTTTGCACCTTTTCAAATTCTTGAAAATTCTTACAAAAGAAACTTAGCATGATTGCTGACTGATCGATAATTTTCCAGCTCTTCCAAAAAGAAAAGCCAAACTGAGTTGTAAGTTCTCGTTTCAGTTCATTATGCATTAATCGTGTATAAAGACTTAGCTCGATACGGAATACTACCCAAAAATTTCTAGGATTAATATAAATTGTTTGTTTAACCAATTGATTTGTTCTTAGAAAATCTAATCTTTCTGATATTTTTCTAATATCAACTTTTGTCCGGTTAGATAGCTCTGTGATTGCTAACCGTCCTTGTTCTCTTAGGTGGGATAATATTAACCAATCTACTTTTTGAAACGCTAGACTTCTCGTTGTATCCCGTGCAAGTAATTCAGTTACTTCTTCAATTTGAAAAGTGCGAATTTCCTCAAATTTTGAATGAAATTGATTGAAGTAGGATTCTACTTCTTCTATTTCCTTTTCTGTTTGAAAATATATTATTGCAAACCCCTCTAAAAGATTTCGTCCAACTGAAATGGATTCAACATTTGAATTTATTCCCAGGAGAGTTATTCGATCCTCATCTAACACTTGACTACTACGAAAACATAATATCGCTTTTTTATAACCATAATAAGAGGGAGACGGCACAATAGTGAATTTTACTATGAATCGCTGGTTAACAAGTTTAGTAATCCTTGTTCCTACTTCATCTTTCGATATATCATACTTTTGGGCTAGATGTCCATAGGATACCCTACAGTTTCTTTCTAGCTCTAAGAGAAGAGAATTGTCCATTAGATCCATAGTTTTAGAAACCTCCCTAGTTGAAGAACAAGGGGTTTACTCTGAGAAAATGATTATTCTTTTATGATTAATGCATTTTCCTCTTTGTACTTGTTTTTTTTCACTATGTACAAGGTACACTCAATGCCACCTCCTGACTAATTAAGTTAAATGCTTCATTTACCATCCCCGAGTAATCGCGTTTAATACGCTGTTCTTTTAAAATAGGTTGCAAGT
>SDBT01007019.1_pt1 | contig 18591 bp, 10 predicted proteins | sample 2277101 | NCBI WGS metagenome assembly SDBT01 (sample SAMN10404973, study PRJNA504765) | marine sediment metagenome | isolation source: marine sediment core GS10_PC15, 103 cmbsf | place: Arctic Ocean: Southern Knipovich Ridge | collected 2010
ACCTACTGGGTGAAAATATTGATTTTTTTTCATGCCTCTATTATACCAGTTCTTATGGGGTAATAGAGGCCTATATTTATTTTGCCCTTCTATAAAGACTGACTTATCTGATTATTTGGGAAAGAGTCTTCTGAATTGACGTGGCCCTTTGGCTTTGCTATATTGAATTTTAAAAAGAGTGATTAATTATTATTGTATATGTTTGAGCTGAGCTGGCGATGGGAATAAAATTATCAAAAAAACAAAGACGGTATTTAAGAGAAAATTATCGCCATAATTCTGACGATTTCCTGGCAAAACAGTTGGGAGTATCTGAAAAATTTATACACCAAGCATTAAAGCAACTTAATCTTAAAAGAACCAAAGAAGAGCTTAAAGCTTTACAAACAGCTGATTATAAACAGAGTCCAAAAAAAGAAAAGATTAATGTAGGAAGGATAAAATTTTCACGAAAGTTTCTCTTTACTTCCTCATTAATAATAGGAATTCTTGCAGTTGCTCTGATAATCTTTTACACCTTGACCAAATTGCTCCCCACAAAAGAGGCTAAATATATCTCTGATATAAAAAAATTAATGAGACCTCTTGATGTTTCGGAGCTGAATATCCTATTTATCACACTGGACACGACTAGAGCCGACCATTTGGGGTGTTATGGCTACGATAAGGTTGAAACTCCCAACATGGATAGGCTTGCCGAGACCGGTATCTTGTTTAAAAATGCCATCTGCCAATCACCACTCACCCTTCCTTCTCATTCTTCCATTTTCACTGGTACTTATCCTTTCTATCACGGTGTAAGGGATAATGGTGGTTTTTATCTTGAACAGGATAAGGTTACTTTTGCAGAGGTGCTCAAAGAGAACGGCTGGGCTACCAGCGCTTTTATCGGAGCCTTTGTGCTTGATTCTCGTTGGGGCTTGGATCAGGGAATTGACTATTATTATGACAACTTTGATTTTGCAAAATACAAAAGGATAAGCCTTGATTCAGTTCAACGAGAGGGAGGAGAAGTCATAGAGGCATTTTTTGAGTGGTTTGGAAAAAATTACCAGAAGAAATTTTTTAGTTGGATACATCTTTATGATCCCCATACTCCTTATGATCCACCAGAGCCTTATAAAAGCCGGTATTCTAACAGACGTTGGGGTCTTTATGATGGGGAGATAGCCTATGTCGATAGTCTGATCGGAAAAGTCTTAGATAAGCTTAGAGAAAAAGATATATTAGATAAAACCTTGATAGTAATAGTGGGGGACCATGGAGAAAGCCTGGGTCAGCATAGCGAGAACAGGCATGGGTTTTTTATCTATGATGCCACCATCTCAGTTCCCTTAATCATCAAAATTCCTTCTTCAAAATTAGGAGAGATTGAGGTTTCATCCCAGGTAGAAACTATTGATATTATGCCTACTCTTATGCAGATACTCGGTCTCCCTATTCCTCATGAGGTTCAGGGAAATAGCCTTATCCCGTTAATTATGGGCAAAAATCCAAGACAAGAAGCCTTAGCTTACAGCGAAACTTATTATCCGCGATATCGTTATGGATGGAGCGAGCTGAAAAGTCTTCGCAGCACTCAATATAAATATATTCAGGCTCCCAGACGTGAACTCTATGATCTTACCAAAGACCCCGATGAGCAATATAATACGTATAAGCAAAACCTCAAAATAGGAAAAAAATTCGAACAAAAGCTAAAGAGTCTCCAAGAAGAAATGTCTGCCAAAGGGATCGAAGAAAAAGGTCCCCAAAAACTGGATGAAGAGTCTAGAGAAAAACTTATGGCTCTGGGATATATTGGAGGTTTTACTTCCCATTCGAAGCTAAAAAAAAGTAAGAATCTCGCAGACCCGAAAGATAAAATCCATCTCTTTAAAAAAATAAAAACGGCTGAGGGAAACTCTTCTGAGGAGGAACTGGATGAGGCATTAGAGATAATAACCGAGGTTATAGAAGAAGATCCTCTGATTATGGAAGCCCGTCAAATTCGAGCCCGGATCTTTTTAAAGCTGAATAAAGTTGAAGAAGCCATTGAAGATTGTAAAGAAGCCTTGAAGATTGACCCAGAATACGAAGCAGCTATATTCAGTTTAGCTCACGCTTACAAGCGGCTCAAAAAATACGATGAAGCCATAGCTGGCTACGAACGGTTAATGCAGCTGGACCATAGAGACTATAAACCCCCTATGAACCTTGGAAATATTTATTTGGAAATGAAGAATATAGATAAGGCCATACCCTTCCTTCAGAAGGCAATAGATCTAGAGCCAGAACGGAGCTCTATGGCTCACAACCTGTTGGGAGCGGCTTATTTAGAGAAAAAAATGCTGGAAAAAGCAGAGTTGGAAATTAAAAAAGCCTTGGAGATGAGGCCACGAATCCCGGATGCCCATTATAACCTGGCACTCCTTTATGAAGAAAAGAAAGACCTAAATAAAGCGGTAAAGGGATATGAAAAGGAAATCGAATTACATCCAGCAGCCTATCCTGCCCATTTCAATCTGGCAAAGCTTTATGGAAAGATGGGTTATCTGCATAAGGGGATCGAACATTTCAAAGAAGCCATAAGGCATAAAAAAGACTTTGCTAATGGATACCTATTCTTAGCAAAGACATATTTAGATTTGGGTGAAAACTTTGATGAAGCTATACACCTTGCTAAAAAGGGTCTAGAATTAGCCCCTGAATCAGAATATGCACCCTTAGCTCATTATATATTGGCCGATCTCTACAATCGCCTAGGTCAGACGGATAAGTATCATGAAGAACTTCGAAAGGGTCGGCAGCTTCGGCAAAAATTAGAAAAGAATGATCAACAGAATAATCTAAGGTAAATTCAAACTTTTTAATATCTCTTTTGCAATGGAGGCATTTTTATTTTCCGGATCCATTTCTATAAATTTTTGGAGAAACTCTTTTGCTTTTGCAGCTTCACTCAGACCAATGTAAATAATACCAAGATGATAATAGGCATCAGAATAATTTTCATCAAGAGAAAGTAATCTTTCAAAAATATCCCTAGCTTCCTTTTTATTCCCAAGATTCAGTAAACATACCCCGTAGTTGTAGTAGATAGTTGTATCTTGATCGCCTAATTCGGCTGCTTTCTTATAAAACTCTATCGCTTTTTCAAAATCTTTCTTTTTTGCATAAATTCTTCCTGCCCTTGAAATAGGTAATATAAAATCAGGCTTCAATTCAACCGCTTTTTGGTAATCTTCAAGAGCTTTATCCATGTTTCCGTTTTTTTCAAAAGCTGCGCCTCTGTAATAGTAAAAAGTTGGATTTGATTGATCTTCTGAGATGGCTTCTGTAAATTTTTCGATTGCCTCTTCGTATTTACCTGCATCTAATAGTTTTGATCCTTGATTTGATGATTTTGCAGATTGAGGCACAAGGCTTTCGAAAGACTTAAGTTTTATCTCTACTTCAGCTGTATCCCCCAATCTCACCCTAATTGAACTTAATATTGGTAAATAACCATCCTTCTCAACAATAATCTTATAATTGCCAACTGTAAGTCCTCCCTTATAAAAATGTCCTTTTTTATCTGAATATAATTCATATTTCATAGTTTCAGATTTAGCATACACTAATGTTATTTTTGCCTTGGATATCACCTCCCCTGTTTGGTCATCCTTTATATAACCTTCAGCGGCACCTGTTGTTGTCGCAAAAGCTGGCAAATAAAAGGCAAAAATAATAAATAAGCCCATAGAAACTAATTTGTTAATAGTTTTCATCTCATTTCTCCTTATTTTTGTCCAAATTTTTCTTTTTAGTTTCTTTTTCTAAATTTTTCGCCCTTTCCCAGTAAATTTTTGCCTTTTCTCTTTCTCCCAATGAATAATATATAGCCCCAAGGGTTCTATTAATCTTGACTGTATCCCCATACTTTCTTAGCATTTCAAAGTATTCTGCAGCCTTCTGTAATCTTTTGAGCTCCAGCGATGAGTTTCCAAGAAGTAATAGTACAGAATAATTTTTTACGACATTCTCTTTTTCAAGAAGCTCGACAACTTTTTCATAATCCTCTTTGATGTAATAAGCCCGTGCAATTACTGGAAGCGTTGTTGAATTCCACAATTCTTCTGGAAGCTTTTTAAAGTATTCAAGCGCTTTATCTACATCGCCTTTGTTTAAGTATTCCTGAGCCATCACTAATATATAATTAAACTCGGATGAAGGTGCTTCAGACCTTTCAAAGTCCACAGGTTTTTTTACTTCAAAAGACAAAACAGATATGATTTTTCTATAAATCTCCCCTTTTTCGTTTTTTATGCTTAAATAATAATTGTCTGATTTTATATCCTTTAATGGTTGTCTGAATACAAAAAGATTTCCCTGTCTCACAATATCTCTTATCTCGATAGAATCATTCTCTTCCTCTATACTTGTAAGATGAATTTCAGGCTTTTGTTCTGTAAAAATTATCCCTTCAATAGAGTCACTTTTATTAAAAATTGAGCGTGGATCTGAAAACACTTTATAATTTCCGCTGCTAAAAGGTATAAAATTGTCGGAAGAAATTTCTCCTACTTTAAATCCCACCATAACTGGCACGGTTTTATCGGTTATGCTTATCCTTTCTTTGTAAACAAAAAACTCTTCTGCAGACTTATTGGAAAAAGTTATGCTTACATTGAATTCCCCTTCGACAATAGGCACAAAATCTTTGAATACAAGCTTTCTTTCTTCAAGCATAACTTTTTTCTTTGTATCATCGATTTTTAAATCTATATTTCGTTCTTGTTGGTGTATGGTTTTCCCTTCTAAATCCTCTATTCTTAAATTTATGCTTATATTTGCTAAATTTAAATTGTCAGCAGTTTTAATCGTATGAATAGCATCAGGCATAAGAGAATAATTAAGGAATTTAAATCCTCTATTCTCACTTATTGAAATATTTCCTTTCCCTCCAATCGCTTCCGTTGAATAGGTGACATCGACGAGACCCTCAACGGATGCAAAATTTCTAAGATAATTTTTCTCCACCTCTTTTTCAGGCAATGTATATATTTGGGCAATAACAAGACCCGAAGAACTCAGCGTTGAGCCAAAAGCAGGGTCACTCTCTCCAGGGATAACAGATAATGTAGCACGAGCAAGCTCTGGAAAATCCAATCTTAATATATTGTATGCTTGATATGTTGAGGTAATCCCTGATTTATAACCGGAAGAAAGGATATCCAGGGCTGTGTGAAGACCCGGGTAAAAAAGCTTATAGTTACCAAAGTTCCTTGGCTTAAAAAATACTAAGTACATAAAAGGTGGAAGACCAGGCCTCCCTTCAGCTTTATAATTCCATAACTCGCAATCTACTACGCTTTCATAGCCTGAAAAATTTTTTTTCTCCAAGGGTTCGCCAAGAAGAATATAAATCCGCCCTCTATCAGAGTTAGGACCTTCTAAGTGACTATCTGTATACTTTAGGCGCCTATAAAACTCCATCTTGTATTCATTATATGGAGTCTCAGGCTTTGGGTCTCTTACTCTCCAGAATTGTTCTTGAAATCGCTTCCTGTCTTCCTCTGTTCCTAAACTTTTAAAAACAGCGTTTTCAGCTTTGGTTATGATGAGCCTAACTTCATCCAGCCATTTTTCCCAAGGGTCTGATTTTTTTTCTGAGGCGCTTGAAAAGTTCAGTAATAACGTAATAAAAATAGATAATAATACTATTTTACTCTTTTTTTTCACTGTTTAATTATACCATAAATAAAAGAAAAAAAATGAAAATGTAACCCAAAATTATAAAAGAGGCTTTTCTCCAGTTTGAACCGAACTGTCCTCAAGTTGAAATGTTGAAGGAACTCTTAGAAAGGATAAAAAAGAAGAAAATAAGCTCAAAAAGGAATGTACTTCGTGTCGCTTATTTATTTTCTGTTAAAAGTAAAGCTTTCCCGTTGAGAGCATCATTATATTCGCCATTTTCAATACTTATCTTTCCATTGACGATCACGTATTCAGTCCCAGTGCTGTATTGGCGCGCATCAGCGTATGTGCCATTATCTCTGACTGTTTCAGGATCGAATATAACAATATCAGCTTTGTATCCTCTCACAAGCAGCCCTCTATCCCTCATCTTGAGGAAAGAGGCAGGAAGGGAACTCATCTTCTTGACAGCATTTTCCAGGGTCAATACCTTCTCTTCTCTCACATACTTGCGGAGCACTCTGGCTTGACTACCAAAAGCGCGGGGGTGACCTGGTCTAGGTTTATCAGTCTTCTTTATAATAGCCGAAGCGCCTCCATCACTGGAAAACATCAGCCAATCCTGTTTCATCGCATATTCCATGTCATCCTCTGACATGGTTCCCACTGAGGATAACACATCTCCTTTTTCCTCTATGAATAAGTCTGCGGCGACATCAAAGGGATCTCTTTTTTGTTCCTCCGCAAGGTCTGAAATGATTTTGCCAATCAGATGAGTGTTTTTCTTGGCGCTTACAATGGAACAAGCGTCCCAGCCATACTGTACTGCATAATTGCTTTTATCGGGAGCTCCTTCAGCAGTTAATTTCTTGATCTTTTCTCGTTTTACTGGATCAGAAAGAGCCCTTGCCAGCTCATCCGGATACTGCTCTCTTAACTTCTCCCTCTCCATATCCGGCAAATCCCTATCCCTCATCTTCTTTCTTAGTTCTGCCAATGGCTCCATATCATTAGGGATATTAAACCAGCCCGAAATAGACCCTGCTCCTGCATATTTATAAGGATACATATCTACAGTCATGTAAATTCCTTGAGATCGAGCCTCGTTTATCAATCTGCCAGCTTCTTTCATCTTTCCCCAATTGCTTTTCCCTGAAGCTTTTATATGCGCTGTATTGACATGTGCACCAGTTTCCTTGCCGATTCTTATGGTTTCCTGGGTGGCTTCAACCATGTATTTTTCCTCACTGCGTTGATGGCTGGTGTAAATCCCTCCAAATTCGCTAACCACCTTGGTTAAGGCGACGACTTCTTCGGTATTAGCATAACGGCCAGGGATATACTGCAGCCCGGTGCTCATACCCCAAGCACCCTCCTTCAACGCCTGGCGAAGAATCGACTGCATCTCCTTCAGTTCTTCTGGTGTAGACTCACGAGGTTCCCCGCCCATGACAGATCTTCTGATTGTACCGTGGCCAACAAGAAAAACAGCGTTTGTTCCGATGCCTTGCTTCTCCAATTTAGCTTTGGTCTCGGCAATCTTAAATGTGCCTCCTCCGCAGTTTCCTGTCACAACCGTTGTTACACCCTGAGTAAGATAGTTGAGATTAGCATTGGACGAAGGTCTACCTAACCCACTATCGCAGTGAGTGTGCATGTCAATAAATCCGGGAGAAATTACCAACCCCTTAGCATCGATGGTTTTATCGGCTGTTTTTCCAGCTAGATTTCCAATCTCGACGATTTTATCCCCTCTGATTCCGACATCACCATAGAACCATGGATTGCCTGTGCCGTCAACAATCTTTCCATTCTTTACAAGAATGTCAAATTTTTCAGTGCCAATTTTAGAACATAAAGCAAAAGAGAACACCACAACCATCAAAATACTGAAGATTATTAGCCAACGCTTAGACATTTGTAGCCTCCTTTTTTTGAATTGCTTTTTTAGCATATAAGATAAATTAGATATAGTCAATTCCTATTTCCTAAACTACATTAATTTATTAATTATCAATGATAATAAGAGTTGTTTCTAACTCAATTTTCATCTGCGATTGTTATGATCCTTTCGATACTCCTTAAATTGCTCGAATAGCCGCCTTCGTTAAAGTGCATTTTTAATTTTTTTCTGATAAAAAAATATAATCTATAAAAATATATTGATATAAATCTATATTTTTAGTAATTTATAGAATCAATATATACTTAAAAGAAAGAAACTTAAAGTCTTTCTAACTAAGTCGGAATAGTGATGAAATGTTTCATTCTTCATCAAGCAATCTTAGTAAAAATTAAAAAGATAATTTTTATTTATAAATTAATCATCAAATGATAAAAAAAAGAATTCTCATTTCAACTGGCATACTACTGCTTTTCTTATCCTTTGTGCTCCTTTCATTTTCAAAAGAAAAAAGCGTCTCTAAACAGCCAGGTCTTTTGAAAGATATTGTTCTCTCCAGGGCTCAAAACATCCTTGAAGTTAAGATTCTCTTTAGCCCTTACACTTCCCACCGCATATTCGAGTTGCGCCATCCTAATCGAGTAGTCATCGATTTGTTTGACATCGAAGATATTCAAACCAGCCGCTATATTGATGTTAATGATTTTGGCATCCAGGCAATCAGAACGGGTATGTTTAAAACTGACGTTGCAAGAGTTGTTTTCGATCTGAAGGAGCAAATCCCATTTTACAAAATAGAGAGAATTCAGGAGGGATCGAAGGTTTTGTTTTGGATAGAAGAAGCGCATCAGGTGAAAAGAGAAGAGCCTGAGGTAAAAGGTGGAGAAGAGAAAGAAGTACAGACAAAAGCTGTTATAGAAAGGGAAGGCTCAGATAGATTAGAGAAGCAGATTAAGGAGATTAAAGAAGCTGCGGATAAGATAAATGAGAAATTAGAGGAGACGAAAAAAATTCTAGAAGAGGCAGTTAACATTCTAAGCCAGTTTCAAATTCAACCAGTTAGTCAACAAAAAAAAGCTTCTAATCAACAGGAACAAAAACCAAGTTTAGACCATTTTTCTATTGAAGGGAGAATCGCTCAAGCCACTGTTTTGAATGGAGACCGCATTGAAATAGATGGGAAGCTTGATGAAGCGACCTGGGAAAGGACTTCAGTCCTGACTGATTTCACTCAACATGAGCCCGATGAAGGAGCGCCTGCTACAGAAAGAACAGAAGTCAGGATTTTCTACAGCGAAGATTCTATCTACATCGGAGTTCGTGCGTTTGATTCAGAACCAGAAAAAATAAAGGCTATTTTGGCCCGAAGAGATTCCAATTGCCCCTCAGATTGGATAAGAATCTATATCGACAGTTACCACGACCACCTGACTGCCTTTGAGTTCGCTGTCAATCCTGCCGGAGTCAAAAGGGATGTCTACTGGTCTAAGGATCGGAGGGCAGACGATGATTGGGATGCAGTTTGGGATGTTGAAGTATCCCAAGACGAACAGGGTTGGGAGGCCGAATTCAGGATTCCTTTCAGTCAGATAAGGTTTCCTGAGAAAGAATTCCAAACGTGGGGATTCCAGGTAAGCCGCGTCATTGCCAGGAAAAACGAGACAAGCTACTGGCGTCATGTTCCTAAAGGAGTCCCAAGGTTTGTCAGCCTTTTTGGAGATTTGAAAGGAATTACAGGAATTCCAGCACCGAAAAGGCTTCAATTTCTTCCTTATACTATGGGAAGGAGTTCTTTCCAACCTAAAGAAGAAGGCAATCCTTTCCAAACAGGATCAAGCTATCTAGCTAACCTTGGTCTTGATCTCAAGTATGGAGTGAGCAGTAACTTAACTCTGGATGCAACTTTCAATCCTGATTTTGGTCAGGTCGAGGCAGACCCGGCTCAAGTTAACCTCACTGCCTTTGAGACTTACTTCCCGGAGAAAAGGCCGTTCTTCATAGAAGGAAAGAATATGATGAACTTTCCTTGTGGAATCGGTATGGGGAGGGAATCCCTTTTTTATTCACGGAGGATCGGGAGGGCTCCTCAAGGCGATCCATCTTCAGCCCAATATTCCCAAATTCCCGAGAGCACAACCATCCTGGGAGCTTTTAAATTGACCGGGAAGACAGCTCAGGGTTGGTCTATCGGCCTGATGGAAGCTCTAACAGGAAAAGAAAAAGCTAGCGTGATTACCTGGGAGGATGAAAAAACGAAAGAAGCAGTTGAGCCTCTCACAAACTATTTTCTTGGAAGAATAGAAAAAGAATTCAGAGATGGGAGGAGTGCTTTAGGTCTGATTTTTACAGCGCTAAACCGAAGGATCGAACAGGAAAGCTTAAACTTCCTCAGGAAAGCAGCTTATACAGGGGGCTTCAGTTTCCGTCATCGCTGGGCAAAAGATACTTATGAGGTTTCAGGTCTATTCGTTGGGAGCCATATCCTTGGCAGCAAAGAAGCTATACTACAAGCACAACGATCATCTGCCCGTTATTTCCAGAGACCTGATGCCACTCATATAGAAGTTGATCCTGACAGAACTTCTCTCTCCGGTTACTCCAGCGCTTTTACTTTGAGCAAAATAGGAGGAGGACACTGGCGCTGGTCCATAGCAGGCATGGTAAGAAGCCCTGGATTTGAAGTTAATGACATGGGCTATTTGAGATATGCCGACTGGATCAACCAGCAGATTCAGGTGAGTTACAGAGAATATAAACCAGGAAAAATATTCAGAAACTATAATATTAGCTTCAGCCTAACGAACGATTGGGATTTTTCGCTCGTTCATTTAGATCATAGAGAAAGCCTCAGTTTCAATTTTCAGTTTCTCAATTATTGGAGTGTTAATTTAAATCTCAGCCGTGAAAGTGAACACCTTAAAATTGATTATCTCCGAGGGGGTCCTGCTGTTATTACGCCAGTAACTTGGAGATATGGAGGAAGGTTCAGCACTGATTCCAGGAAAGACTTCTTTTTTAACGTCCGCGGAAATGTCACGGCCTCTGAGGATGGTGCAAAATCTTATAGTCTATCTTCTGGATTTAATCTTCGCCCTTTCAGTAATCTCCATCTCAGCTTCTCCCCAAGCTTTAATGACGGCTACCGAAGGCTTCAGTATGTAACGAAAAAAAACGTTGATGATCAGGCTCATTATATTCTAAGTCGCATCGACCAAACCACGGTATCGTTAACTTTAAGAATCAATTACACACTTACTCCCAACCTCAGTCTTCAGCTCTACAGCCAGCCTTACGTCTCAGCCGGGCACTACAGCGAGTTTAAGGAAGTTGTTCAGCCTCGCGCTAAAGATTATGCAGATCGCTGGCACATTCTTGGAGGCAATGAGATATCTCTCCAGAATGGCTATTATCATCTTTTTCGGCCATGGACAGAAGGGGAAGAAGTCACCTTTGGAGATCCTGATTTTAATTTCAGACAATTCCGCTTGAATCTTGTAATAAGGTGGGAATACCTCCCTGGCTCTATTTTGTTTCTCGTCTGGTCATCTGGCATAAATGATTATGCCAAAGTTGGCTCTCTTTCCTTAGGAGATGACCTTCAGAGCCTCTTCAGTTCTGCTTCCAACAATGTCTTTCTTTTAAAAATAAGCTACTGGTTTAATATTTAAAAACCTAGAAAAGCTGCTTTATTTGTTTTCTGTTAAAAGTAAAAGTTTCCCGTTGAGGGCACCATGATATTCACCATTTTCTATACTTACCTTTCCATTGACAATCACGTATTCAGTCCCAGTGCTGTATTGGCGCGCATCAGCGTATGTGCCATTATCTCTTATGGTTTCAGGATCGAATATAGCAATATCAGCTTTGTATCCTCTCACAAGCAGCCCTCTATCCTTCATCCGAAGGGCATGAGCAGGAAGGGAAGTCATCTTCCTGATGGCATTCTCTAGGGTCAATACCTTCTCTTCTCTCACATACTTGCGGAGTACTCTGGCTTGACTACCAAAAGTGCGGGGATGACCAGGTCTAGGTCTGTCAGTCTTCTTTATAATAGGCGAAGCGCTTCCATCACTTGAAAACATCAGCCAATCCTGTTTCATCACATATTTCATTTCATCCTCCGACATGTGTCCACTAGCGGCATACAGGTCAGGATCATCAAAGATCAAATCTACGACTATGTCAAAAGCATCCCTATTTTGTTCCTGGGCAAGGTCTGAAATGTTTTTTCCAATCAAATTGGTATTTTTGGCCACACAAATTGAATAATTATTCCAGCCCCACATGCACGGAGAACTTGGTCTATCGGGAACTTCGAAAGGTGATATTTGATACTGTATCCAATCCAGGGGCCCTTCACTACAAGGGGGAGGTAGGGTCGATTTCTTAATCTGCTCCCGTTTTGATTTATCAGAGAGTGCTTTTTTCAGCTCATCCATATACTGCTCTCCCAACTTCTCCCTCTCCTCATCTGGTAAATCCCGATCCCTCATCTTTTTTCTAAGCTCTGCCAATGGTTCCATATCATCAGGAACACGAATAGCCCCTCTGAGGGGACTTGGTGACGTTGTGTGATAGGGATACATATCTGCTGTGATGTAAATTCCCCTGGCCCGAGCATCGTTAAACACTCTTACAACCTCTTTCATCATCCCCCAGTTATTCTTTCCACTTACTTTGAGATGCGATACATTAACATGCACACCGGCTTCTTTACCTATCCTGATGTTTTCTTCAGTTGCTTCAGGTACACGAGCAATCTCATTGCGCTGATGAGAGTTATAAATTCCACCAAATTCGCCAACCACTTTTGCTAATTCGATGACTTCCTCTGTATTGGCATACCGACCAGAGTCATATTCTAAACCTGTGCTCATCCCCCAGGCACCTTCCTTCATCGCCTGGCGAAGAATCCTCTTCATCTCCTCCAGCTCTTCCGTTGTGGACTTACGGCGGCGTTCCCCTTTCATAACTTCTCTCCGGAGCGCACCGTGCCCAACCTGTTGGACAACGTTTGTTCCGATGCCTTGCTTCTCCGATTTTGCTTTGGTCTCGGCAATCTTAAATGTGCCTCCTCCGCAGTTCCCCGTAACAGCTGTGGTTAGACCCTGGATCAGATAGTTCAGATTGGCCTTGACATCAGGGTTAGTTAACATCCTATCGCTGTGAGTGTGCATGTCAATAAATCCGGGAGAAATTACCAATCCCTTAGCATCGATGGTCTTAGCGGCAGTTTTTCCTGAAAGGTCGCCAATCTCGGCGATGGTATCGCCTCTGATTCCAATGTCGCCGTAAAACCAGGGATTTCCCGTGCCGTCAACAATCTTTCCATTCTTTATAAGAATGTCAAATTTTTCAGTGCCACTTTTAGAACGTAAAGCAAAAGAGAACACCACAACCATCACAATACTGAAGATTGTTAGCCAACGTTTAAACATTTGTTACCTCCTTTCTTTGAAATTTAAAGTTGTATTTTTTATGTATAAAATAAATCAGAGGCTCTTGTCAATAATTATTAATTATTTTATGTGTCGAGGCAAATTGAAAATGTCTTTTCGGGCAGGACTAGAACATGCAACCTGGTAGTTAACATCCACCTGCTCATGATGTCCTAGTTCATTGAATAACAGAAGTAACCAGAGATCTTTTGTCTTCTCCCTTTTTCATGCTACATTATCCTATGTCAATTTAAAAGCTGATTATGTTGCACCTGGGGAAGGCGAACCCATGCGGACGATTCTCACAGAATTTGAGCCTCTTTTTTGATGCAGCCGACGTGATCAAATGCGGAAGAGATATTTTTGTTGCCCAAAGCAGTTGTTGTAATCGATTTGGAATTGAATGGTTACAGCGTCATCTGGAAAATGATTTCAGGGTTCATGAGATAGAAGCGTATGATACACATCCCATGCATATTGATGCTATTTTTTATCCTTTGGCTCCGGGCAAGCTTTTGATTAATCCTGAAAGAATTAAAAATGTGCCGGAAATGTTCAGGAAAAGTAGCTGGGATATACTAGTCTACTCCGAATCCCTGATGCCTGAAAGCCATCCTATGTATAATTGCAGCAGATGGATCAGCATGAATGTTTTGATGTTGGATGAAGAACGGGTGATTGTTTCCAAAGGAGAGGAAACATTGATAAAATCTTTAAAGGATTGGGGTTTAAGCCCATCCCCTGTAATTTTTATAATTTTAAAACCATAGGTGGCGGTTTTCATAGTGCTTCTGTGGATATAAGACGGAGAGGAGAATTAAAGTCTTATTAAATATAGCTTTTTGGCAAAAATATTATCTCACTTAAAAGGATAAAATCGATGTCTTACTCTTATGCAGTTCTCGGATCAGGTCGGCAGGGCATTGCTGCTGCTTACGATATGGCGCGCTGGGGAGATGCAGACCGTGTCTTTCTGACTGATTCCAATTTGGAAGTCGCCAAAATGGCTGCAGAAAGGATTAATGATTTATTGAAAAAAGAGATTGCCGAACCCCGTCAGGTTGATGTCACAGATTTGAAAGCTGTTTAGGAGATGCTTAGGGGAGTGAATGCTTTTCTCAGTTCGGCTCCCTACTTTTTTAATGTTGATATCGCCAGAGCTGCTCCCGGCGGCACGGTCGAATCCCCTCGAGCAAATAACCTATCCACCTTATCTGTCTTCTCGTCCGCAGTTGCAACAGAAAGAATAAAGGCTACAAAAAGAAAACCCCATAGCAACCTTGATTTAATTAAAGCTTGTTTCATAAAAAACCTCTTTTCTTGTTAGTTGAATCTTGTTTTTTAATAACATTAGTTTTTTCCCTTGCTTTATATCCTAATATTTAATATATTTAATAAAATTAAAATAAAATAATTGTAAAATGAGGAAGGCAATAATCCAATTTAATAGATTGAATCCAATTATTTGGATTAATAAGAGGGTTGATTCACTTCGTATAAATTAATAAGTTATTGATATAATTATAAATAAGAATAAAGAAAGATTTGGCACGAATATTGCACCTTTTTTAAAAAAAGGAGAATCTATATTATTAAAGGAGGTGATAATCACAAAAGAAACAGGAATGAATTAAGGACAGTTGGGAAAGCAAGTCTTTCCCAGGGTAAAGGAATTTAAATTTTTGGAAAGGAGTCAATTATGAAAAAGCAACAGAAGACAGTGCTTGTCTTCGCTTTAGTGCTTGTTTTTCTCTCTGGTCTGTCTTATTCACAATCCAGAGAGACAGCTGCTATCGAAGGCAAAGTGACAGACTCAGAGGGTATTCCTCTTCCGGGAGCAGAGGTTAAGCTTTCTTCTCCCCAAATGATTGGAGGCGATCGGAGTCAAGTTACAGGTGCTGAGGGTAAATTCAGATTTGTTGGACGCCAACCAGGAGTTTATAGTATTGAGGCTTCACTTGTAGGATTTGCTCCTCAAAAAAGAGTAAACTTCAGGTTATCTGTCGGACAGACTTTAACTGTTGATTTTGCTCTTGCGGTAGGAAGGCTTGAAGAAGAGATTACGGTAATAGCCGTCGCCCCCCTTATTGATGTCAAAGATTCATCAGTTGCTACTCGCGTGCTCGATGAGCATGCACTAAAAAATGTTATTTTCGATGGTCAAACAAGGGAAATGTACATATACAGTGTAATTGATCTTGCAGCTGGTACTACGCCACAATACCATGGGAGTTCGGCCTATGGTGGTGCTGGGAGGACTGGAAATGCTTATTTGATGGACGGTGTTGAGATCTCTGAGTCGAGAAGCGGGCAGACCTGGGCAATCCCAGACCCCAATATTTTTGAAGAGGCAAGAGTACAGGGACTGGGTGCTCCAGCTGAATACGATGGTTTTCAAGGCGTTGTCCTGAGTATGGTTACAAAGAGCGGTGGAAACACTTTTGACGGGATGGGGCTAATCTTCTATACAGATTCTGATTGGGAAAGTAAAAAACACATAGATATCACAGACCCCATGTTTTCATTGTATTCAGAGCCTGATGGGCATGCCTACACAGAAGCACGTTTCGGTATAGGAGGACCCCTTATTGTGGATAAGCTCTGGTTTTATGGTGCAATAAGCTACCTAAAACATGGTTTTTCAAGGATTAATGCAGCTACTGGCGTAGAGTCAAAATGGACAAAGCAAACGCCTAGATATTTTATGAAACTTACCTTCCAGCCTGTGCAATCCACTAGATTCCAGGTCTTCATAGATCTTGATGATTTTATCTACGATTACAGATACCAGACTGTTTATAGGCCCGAAATAGCAGCGAGTTTTGAACATTGCTTTACTTATATCAACAACTTAACCGCATTTCATTCTTTCTCAGACAAGACATTCATGGAATTTAAGATTGCAAGGTCGCATAATACCGATTGGTATGGGGGTATGGTTGATGATTTCAAAAACGTATCTGGACGTCACAATGATTTAACAGGAATGTACAGTGTAAATTATAAAAATTGGACCGATTATGTTGATTATCGTTTTCAAGTAAACACATCCTTATCCCATCACGCTGATGATTTTATTCAGGGATCTCATGATTTTAAACTTGGCGTTGAATACGAACAAATAGTTCTTGATAGGGCGAGTGACTACAATGGCACTTACTTCTACGAAGACATGGTTTATAGTTGGGCTGACAATGAATACCATACTTATGCTTATGCACGGGGGCCTGATGCCGCTCAACCCAGAGGGCGAAGATATTCGATCTTTGTTCAGGACACGTGGAGTGTTACGGATAATTTAACAATCAACCCTGGAATACGATACAATGTTTACAATGGTTATCTCGGAACCGTGGGTGAAACTCTTTTTAAAACGAGTGGTCTTGCACCAAGAATAGGTATTACTTGGGATATTTTTGGAGACCACAAAACTGCTCTGAAAGTTCATTGGGGAAGATTCTTTGATAAATTCAACCACAATAAATTTGATGGAGCAAGTGCTGGTCTAAAAGATTGGATCATGTATGAAGTTGCGTTAGACGGCACAAAAACTGAAATAGATAGAACGACTAGATCTAATCCAGCAGTCGTAGATCCAGATATAAAATACCCATCTGTGGATCAGTTCACCTTGGGGATAGAAAGAGAGTTGGCGCCAGATATATCTGCTGGATTTACCTTTGTTTATAAAACTTGGAAAAATTCTATTTCCAAATTGAACATAGGTCGTTCTTATGCGTTAACTGAATTTACATTTGATGATGAAAATGGAGTGGAGCATACATATGAAGTATACGATCGAAGTGGAACATCTACATACTTTATTACCAATCCCGCACCAGGCGTTTCTTGGGTAGGAACGAGGCCTGATATAGCTAGGCCGTCCAAAGCAGACTATATAGGCTTGTTATTTTCTTTTGAAAAGAGATTTTCAAACAAGTGGATGCTTGCAGGTTCTTACTCACATAGTAAGAGAAGATCTTGGACCACTGGCACGAATCCAAACAGTGAGTTGGCGTTCCAGCGTTGGGGCGGAAAACCTATTGCTTATTGGTATCCTAATTTTAAAGTTTATGGTACATTTATTTTACCACTGGATATCACTTTAAGCCCCACCTTCGAGTATAGAGGCGGATCCAGGTGGGAAAATTACGTAAGAGCTCCTGTTGGGGGGTCTCCTAATGTCGATACCGAAAAACCAGGCTCTAATAAACTTCCTGCTGTCGTAAATCTTGATGTAAGGACGGAAAAGATTATAACAGTCAAAGATGATCTACGGTTAGGATTGTTTTTAGATGTGTACAACATTTTAAATTTAGGAAGAGAAACTGGTATAGAATCACGAATAACGAGATCTAGCTATGGTTTGGCAACCGATGTTAATTTGGGGAGGATGTTCAGAATTGGATTACGAGTCTATTTCTAAAGGAGGAATAAATGGCAAAAAAAATATCCGTTTCATTATTATTTAGTTTTCTGATTTCGTCTATTCTAGTTGGTAGTTCTTTTAATGCAAATCTGCTTGCTGACGATGTTAATTCAACGGAAAGGGAGATATTAAAAAAGCATCTACTGGCGACTGAAGGGTTAAGGGAAGCGATGATCGAATTTAGTAATGCTCGGTCAGGAAATATGGAGAAGATCGAAAATTTTCTTGATGATGAATATATTGAAAAACAATTATCCAAGTGGGGCTTTAATGCGAGTGAGGTTAAAGCAGCTGTAAGAACCTTGACAAATTCAGAGTTGGAATATTTAGTTCGCCAATCAGAAAATGTGAGTAGAAATTTCTCAGGGGGTGCTGATACAGGCAGAATCTTGGGATTGGCAGGTATGGGAGCTGTTGTTGTATTTATAGTTCTATGGGAGTTAGGTGTTCCTATAATCCCTTCATCTCTAAACAAATAAAGATAATCAGATTAGAGCTGTTGTTATAGGTGTGGTTCTATGGAGAGTAAAAGCGCTTGAGATAAAAAAACAGAAAAAGCAAAGAGATCAATTCAGTATCAGGGTGTTCTGGGATAATGATGGATGGTTATGGCCAGTTTGGCTGTAGCCTGACACTGGATCCCAGAACACCTCTCCCCATTCTTCAAAGCTTTTATTGAATGTAATGATCCGATAGCCTTTCTTACAAGGCGGGAAGATTATATCATAAAAATTACACTTTATGCAGATTCAACCTTTTAAAGCCTACCTTATCTAATATCAATAAGTTAGAGGACGTATAATGTCTCATTTCAAGCTGAGGGGTGATATTTGTCTTTGAGTCAATGAGAGTACTTATCGTCTCAATTATTGTGGTGAAGAGTACCTTATAGCTAGGTGCTCGTTTTCTGGATAAACCTTTTACGGAAAAGGAAAACATCTTATCATCACACTTTTTGTCATAAAGCGCCTCCTTATTTAACGAAACATTTAATCTATAGAAGTACGCTCTATATGTAAACAATCTCTCTCAGTTTTACATTTAGTGTCACAGCAACGTGATAATTTCCGGTTTGGGCAAAGCAAAAATTTCCGGTTTTTAGAAAATCGTGTAAGGTTCTTCTTTGTGAAGACAAACAAGGAGAACCGACATGAGAGAGGATCTTA
>SDBT01007020.1_pt1 | contig 18589 bp, 23 predicted proteins | sample 2277101 | NCBI WGS metagenome assembly SDBT01 (sample SAMN10404973, study PRJNA504765) | marine sediment metagenome | isolation source: marine sediment core GS10_PC15, 103 cmbsf | place: Arctic Ocean: Southern Knipovich Ridge | collected 2010
GACTTAGTTGAAGAGTGGGAGACGGCTAACAGTCCACGTAATCTTGAAAAATTAAAAACTTTTATGAACACTGGACTCGGTGAGACCTGGAAAGAGAAAGGAGAAGCGCCTGATTGGGAGAAAATTTACGAGCGTAGAGAAGATTATAAAACAAATTCTATTCCTAAAGGAGTTTTATTTTTAACTGTGGGCGTGGATATCCAAGAGGACAGAATCGAATGTGAGATAGTTGGTTGGGGTCGGCATAAAGTTAGTTGGAGTATCGACTATAGAGTTCTAGAAGGCGACACAAGTTCAGTTAATAACGAGGTTTGGCTAGAATTAACTGATATTTTAGGCGAGGTATGGACTACTGAAGGTGGAGTCGATCTTGATGTTAGGCGAATGGCGGTCGACTCTGGGTATAGAACGTCGACCGTTTATGATTGGTGCCGACAGTTTCCTATTAGAAAAGTTATTGCAGTTAAAGGTTCCGACGTTCAGTCTATAATTTTAAATGCAGGTACGCCGGTCGATATTAAAAAAGGAAGGTCGAAAAGATTAATCAGAAACGCTACTAAAGTTTTCACTCTTGGGGTTTCGACTTTAAAGTCTGAGTTTTATGGCTGGCTTAAGTTAAAAATAAAGGAAGATAAAGTAAAACCATATGGGTACTGTCATTTTCCGCAGTATGATCAAGAGCATTTTAAAAGATTAACTTCTGAAACTTTAGAAACTAAGTGGGTTAAAGGTAAAAAGAAACGTAGGTGGATAGCTGATGGACGGAACGAGCAACTCGATTGTAGAGTGTACGCTCGCGCCGCAGCTAGTTATTTTGGTATTGACAGATTCAAAGAATCTAAGTGGGATCAGTTGACTTCGGAAATTGGAAACTCTCTTGATCAAGAAACAGAGTTACAAAGCGCCGAAGTTATGCAAAAATTTAAAAGAAAACGTCAAAAGGTTAAAATAACAAGGCGAAAATCAAACTTTAGTTGAGGTAAGTATGTCATGGACTAGCGAAGATTTAGACCGCATTGAGTCTGCAATAGCTCAAGGCGCGTTGAGAGTTGAATATAATGACCGCGTTGTAGTATATCGGTCGATGAGAGAGCTCAAAGAAGCCCGCGAAATGATTAGACGGTCGCTTGGATTAGTAAAAAGGGGCGGTCGTATCCTATGTAAGTCTAGTAAAGGAATCTGTTAAATGAAAAATAATTTACCAGTAAAAAGCACAGGGAGATGGGTTGAGCCTAATGAAAATAAAATTCAAATTAGGTTAAATTGGTTTGATAAAATGGTTGGATTTTTTTCGCCTAGAGCTTTACTGGGTCGACAAAAGGCCAGAATTTTTAATGATTTTGTAAAAAGAAAATATGAAGCCGCCGATTCTGGCCGCAGAACTGACGGCTGGAATACTGGCGGTGGATCGGCTAACGCAGAAATTGCCGCCGCTCAATTCAGAGCTAAAAATAGAGCTAGAGATTTAGTTAGAAATAATCCGTATGCTGCTCGTGGGGTGCAAGTAATAACTAATAATGTGATAGGCCGGGGGATAAAAACGCAAATAAAAACCGGCAATGACACTCGCGATCTTCAACTAATGAGGGTATGGCGTGGCTGGGCTGATACACCGGCCTGTGATTATGAGGGTATTCATGATTTTTCAGGTATCCAGCGTCTTGCAATGCGCGCAGTGGTTGAAAGTGGTGAGGTTTTTATTAGGTTAAGAAGAGAGCCGAAGCGAAAAATCATTGGTCCAGACGGTAAATTGGTTGAAGTACCGCCAATATCTTTACAAGTTTTAGAGTCAGATTTTGTTTCTTTAAATAAAACTTTAAAAACAGGAGCTGATAAAAACCCAGTCCTTCAAGGGGTAGAGTTTGATAAAGACACCGGCAAGAGAGTTGCGTACCATATGTTTTTACAGCATCCAGGGAGTAATGATTTTAATTTTGGGGCGAGCATTCGAACGGTAAGAATACTGGCGAGTGATATTTTACATTTACACCGAGTAGATAGGCCGGGCCAGGTTAGGGGCATGACTTGGTTTAATGCTGTGGTTTTACGCCTTAGAGATTTTGATATTTATGAAGATGCACAGCTAAAACGCCAGCAATGTGCAGCTATGTTTACCGCCTTTATCCATGATTTAGAGGGTGTCGACGAGTTTGAAGAGACAAAAGAAGAGGTTGAAATAGGCGAAAAGATGGAGCCGGGGTTAATGGAAGTTTTGCCCCCCGGTAAAAGCATAACGCTTTCAAGGCCGCCGGGGGCTGAGAATTATGGCGAGTATACATCGGTAGTACTCCACGCGATTGCTAGCGGGTTGGGGATTACATTTTTTCAGCTAACCGGAAACCTCAGTGATATAAACTTTAGTGCAGGGCGTTTGGGATTTTTGGAAACTCAGCGTAATTTTGACACGTGGCGCTCAATAATTGTTATGGGCCAGTTTATAAATCCAGTTTTTAGTTGGTTTCGTGACGCTTTGCCGTTGGCTGGTGCCTCTTCAGAAAATATTAGAGGGGTCCATACCCCTCCAAAACGAGAAATGATTGACCCAACAAAAGAGGTTGAGGCATTAAAAACAGCTGTGAGAAGTGGTTTCAAGTCTCAATCGGATGCGGTGCGCGAATTGGGTAAAGATCCAGACTTGCATTTTCAAGAAATTTCAGACGATAATAAAAAACTTGATGATCTTGGAATAGTGCTAGACACTGACGCGCGTAAAGTTAATAAAGCAGGTACGCCGAGTAATTCTAAAAGTACAGAAGAGGAGTCCGTCGTGGTTTAATAGCTTTTTGTTGCAATTTTTTAAAGTTAACGGCAAACTGAATAAACATCATAAGGATTTTACAACTATGCTAAAAACTAGAAAAGTTTCCTTGCCCACAATGATTCGGGCGGTGTCGATTGAACCAAAAACATTAAATGAAGAAAATCGTACAGTAGAGGTCAGCTTTACTAAAGGTACCCGTATTTTACGACGTGGGTTTTTTGAAGATTTTTTTGAAGAGTTGAGCTTAGAGAAAAAAGCAGTTCGTATGGGTCGACTAAAGAGCGGCACTGCGCCGGTTTTAGATAACCATGGCTTTTCTAATAGGTCCGGGGTCGATTCTGTTTTAGGTGTTGTTCAAAGTGCTGAGTTAATCCCAGGTAAAGAAGGGCGAGCTACTCTAAAATTCTCAAGCCGTGACAATGTTAAACCAGTTTTTGAAGATATTAAGTCAGGTGTTCTTAGAAATGTTTCAGTAGGGTATAACACTTTTAAATTTGAAAAGGTTGGAGAAACTGACGGCATTTCAATTTTTAGAGCTACTGATTGGGAGCCTGCCGAAATATCAATGACTCCTGTAGGGGCTGATCCAACTTCGCGTGTTCGTTCTAGCGATGAACAACTGACAGAATGTATTATTGAAGATGGAACCGAAAATGAAAATGAAAATGAAAATGAAAATGAAAATTTAGAAACTCGGGGGGATGAGCCCGCCGAAAATGTGCAGCGGATTGAGCCAGAAAATAAAGCGGTGGCGACACCAGAAGTTTTAAAAGAACCTCAATCTCAACAGGAGAGAAGTACAATGTTAGAAATCGACAAAAAAGATGTAATCGCCACGGCTAAAAAAGATGAGAAGCAACGTCAAACTGACATTCGGTCTATCGTTAAAAAAGTTGGGTTGGGCGAGGATCTTGCTACTGAATACGTCGATCAAGATAAAACAGTAAATGAAGTTCGAGAGCTTGTGATTGATAAATTGGCCGAAAAGGATAAAGCTCCTGAAACCTCTACCCGTTCGGCTAACCCCGGCGTCAGTGTAGGTGAAGATTTAGGAAGAGCTGGGCGAATTGAAGGTATGGCATCGGCGCTGCTTCATCGGTTTAGACCTGCGGATATTAAAGAACAAGACAGCGTGGGACGCATAGTTACCTTAAGAGGGTATGAGTTAATTGAGTCTGGCCGAGAATATGTGTATATGAAATTGGCTGAGATAGCTAGGGCGTGTTTGGAAGCGAGCGGTGTTAGAACTGCTGGAATGCCGGGGCATATGGTTGTAGATATTGCACTTAATAATAGGGGCCATCGAGGCGGGCTGCATAGCACTTCTGATTTTCCTGAAATTTTAGCGAATGTTTTAAATAAAACTTTGAGAAACGGATACGAGGCCGCTCCTCAAACTTTTGACCCGTTTACAAATCCTGTTTTTGTTTCTGATTTTAAAGAAATTTCTAGAACCAACTTAGGCGATGCACCTGCTCTTCTAAAATTACCCGAGGGCGGAGAAGTTAAACGCGGTACAATTTCGGAAGCCGCTGAGAAATATAGAGTTGAAGAGTATGCACGAATCGTCGGGTTAACCAGAAAAACAATTGTAAACGACGACCTGGCTGCATTTACTTTATTACCCGAGCGAATGGGCCGAAGAGCAGCTGATCTTGAAAGTGATGTTGTTTGGGACGTAGTTAAATTAAATGCGGCTTTAGCCGATACTTTCGCGTTGTTCAGCACGCAGCATAGCAACTTGTCAACCTCACCCGCAGCGCCTAGCGAAGCTGGACTTAGCGAAATGCGAGCAGCTATGCGGCGGCAAACAGGCCTTGACGGAGCTAAAATTTCATTATTTCCTGTTTGGCTTTTTGTACCTCCATCTCACGAGACTACTACAGAAAAACTTTTGGCTGATACTCGGCCAACTCAGCCTTCTGAAACTAACCCATTCGGTCCTAAAGGCCGAACAACTCTTCAAATGGATGTTGAGCCACGGTTAGAAGATGGAACGGGCGGGTCGCTCACTTCTTGGTATGGAACTTCTACCCGGTCACAAGTGGATATGGTTGAGATTGCAAGGCTTGAGGGCACTAACGGGCCACAAACTCAAACAAGAGACGGCTTTGATATTAACGGTGTTGAAATTAAAATCATGCATGACGTTGCAGCTAAAGCAATCGACTTTAGAGGGCTTTGGAAAAACGCAGGGACTTAATAACTCTCGGTTGAAAATGGGTGCTGTTTAGGCAGCACTAAAAATTTAATAAAAAAATAGGAGAAATTTATTATGAAGGGTTTTGTTCAGCCAGGGGATGTTTTAGATCTAATCGCGCCAAGTGGCGGTGTACTTAGTGGCCAAGGTTATTTAATTGGAACTATTTTGGCCGTCGCTCAAACAACTCAAGCTCAAACAGAAATATTTTCTGGGCTAGTTGAGGGTGTTGTCGAGATGGATAAACTCTCAGCTAATAATATGACAGCCGGTTTGTTAGTTAACTGGAATGACACTAACAAAGAATGGCAAATTGCAACTTCTGATAAAGATGGAGCGGGTCAAGTTGTTGAAGCCGCAGGCGCGTCTGTTCTTAAAGTAAAAATTAAACTCCGACCATAAGGTTATAAATGGCCCCGATTGATTTCGATGGCCTAGCCAAAACCGCATTTGATCAAATTAAATGCGGCTTAGGTACTGAGGCCCTGTATTTACCTAGCTCCGGGGGCCAAATTACCCTTCGCGGGGTTTTTGACGATAGGTTTCAACAAGTGGACCCCGATACTGAAAGGGTTATCTCTTCAAACATAATTACTTTTGGGATAAAATTAGCAGACATTCCATTGCCGCCCGCCAAAGGGGATAAATTGATAATAGGTAATGTGGCCTATCAAGTTATTGATTCTCAAGAGGACGGGGTTTTAGGCTCAAGTGTTTTTCTAATTTTGCATAAAGTGGTGACTGCATGATTCAAGATAACCAAGCACCGATTGCAGACCGTGGCCTCTTAAGAAAAAATATAAGAAATAAAGTTGTTGAGATTTTAAAAGATAAAACCGCAGCTGGGTCAAGGGTTTTCGGTAATCCGTCAATCACCGCGTGGGAGTCTGAGTTGCCGGTTATACATGTGTTTCCTAGAAATGAATCGGTTTCAAAATTTAATGAAAGCCCCAGAGAGTGGAGACGCGACTTAGATTTAACAATTGAAATTTTAGCCAAAGGTCCCGACACTAATTTAGATTTAGGAACTCCTGAGAGTGGGGTCACAAGTTTAGCCGATATTTTAGATGACCTTGTTGAACAAGTTGAATGCGAAATGAGCCGCGATGAAACCTTACAATGTGAGGTCGACGACTCTTTTTTGCAGTCAGTAGATTTTGAATTTGACGCAAGTGGCGCGCAGCCGATTGGGTCAGCTAGACTAAATTACAGCGCGGTTTACATGACTATGAGCCCTAGGGATACTGGGAAACAAGGGGTTACGGATGATTTTACAAAAGCAGTTATTGACTATAATCTGAGCGAGGATGAGAATACCCGAGAAGCACAAGACGTACTTGATATACCTCAAAGTTAAGGGTATCATTTAACACACAACTAGAGGTAACATTTTATTATGAGCAACTTAGAAAAACCACAAGCTATATGTGTTATTGTTTTAAATACTTTTAGAAGCCCATTAACCAATCGGTTAACCAAAGTGGGTGAAAAAATGAATGTACCTAGAACTCGTTTTTGGTTTAATCGTTTAAATGATCATGACGTTGAGGTTTTTAAATTTAAAAAGCCAAAGGCTGAGACAAAAATAAAAAAAGGGAGTAAATAATTATGTCAATTTCTTTTTTACAAGTTCCACTCGGCTCTAAAGTACCCGGTGTATTCATTGAATTTGATACAACTAAATCACAACAGGGTGTTTCTATTAAGCCTTACAATGCGCTTTTGATCGGCCAAAAACTTGCAGACGGAACCAAGGCCGAAAAACTTATTGATAAAATTACTAGCGGTAGTCAAGCACGTGAGTTTTATGGTAAAGGGTCAATGCTATTTCACATGGCTGAGGTTTTTATTGGAGAAAATAACAATTTAAATGAGTTAAATTGTATTTCGCTTGTCGACGACGGCGGCGCTGTTAAAGCAGCCGGAACTTATGAAATTTTAACGGCTCCAACTGGAGACGGCACTTTAAGTTTAATGCTCGCTGGCCGCAGGTATCGAGTTGCAGTTTTAGACGCCGATACTGAAGAGGACATAATTGACAAATTAGTTACTGAAGTTACAGCCGATGAAGATAGGCTTGTCGACGTTGTTAAAAACGGGTCAAATGCTGATTTACTGGATATCACCGCTAGAAATGCCGGGGTAGTTGGAAATGATCTTGATATTAGAGAAAACTTTTTTGATGGAGAAGAGTTACCCGCAGGTATCACTTCAACCATAGTTGCAATGACCGGCGGTACTGCTAACCCAGATATCACCGATGTAATAGTTGCCATGGGCGAAACTCAGTTCGATATAATCGTTATGCCTTACAGTGACGCTGCAAATTTATTATTAATGAAAACTGAATTGCAAGACCGTTGGGGTCCGATCAGACAAAATGATGGGCACCTATTTATCTGTAGAAAAGAAAGTTTTGCTAGCCATTCAACTTTTTTAGATGGCAGAAATAACGAACAAGAAACTGTGAAGAACATTGCAGGACCCACGCCTACCTTTCAGTGGGCGTCAAATCTTGGAGCACTTGTTGCGGCCAGTGCACAGGGTGACCCAGCTAAGCCTTTTCAAACACTTCCACTCACTCAAGTATTAGCGCCTCTTGAGTCTGAGTTGTTTGATTTTGGCGAGCGCGATCAGATTTTAAAAGCTGGTGGGTCAACTTTTTTTGTGGATTCTGGTGGAGCGGTAAGAATCGAGCGGCTTAGGACTACAAGAGTTGAAAATGAGTTTGGGGCGTTAGACGAGGCGTTAGCTGATTTAAACCCAAAATTAACTGTGAGTTTTATTCGATTCGATTTCAGAAACTTAATGCTAACTAAATATCCAAGGCATAAATTGGCAGATGACGGAACTCGTTTTGGTCCAGGCCAGGCGATCATAACTCCAAAAATTGGAAAGTCTGAGGCCGTTGCCCGTTTTGAGTTATGGGAGGAGTTAGGTTTAGTTGAAGGGTTTGAACAATTTAAACGTGACTTAGTTGTTGAGAGAAATGCTCAGGATGTTACTCGTTTAGACTTTTTATTGAGTCCTGATCTAGTTAATCAGTTGCGAGTTACTGGTGTACAAATAGGATTTTTACTTTAATAGGGGGTTTTAAACTATGGGCGAACGTAGAGTCGGGGGGATTCTCTTTATTAAAGTTAATGGGGATCTGCTACAAGCTAAAGGCGAATTTACTACAAATATTAATCCAACAAAACGCGAAGGTGTTGTTGGCCAAGACGGCACTCACGGTTATAAAGAAGAGCCAAAAATTCAGTTTATTGAAGGGACTATCACCGATAGTTCAGAGTTGGATTTAGAGGCGCTCTATAATACTAAGGACGCCACTGTTACCGCTGAGCTCGCAAATGGTAAAGTCCATCAGCTGAGAGAAGCTTGGTTTGCCGGTGATGGAGACTATTCCACTGGAGAAGGTGAGATAGCTGTTCGTTTTGAAGGTATGTCAGGGCGTGAAATTAGATAAAAATTAAAAATTAAAAACTAAATAAAATAACTGGGGGCGTTTTTGGCCCCTTAATAGGATGGAGCCACATGGAAAATATAGAGCCAAAGCCGAGGAAGATTAGATCAATCACTATTAAATTAACAGAGCCCATTGAATGGGGCGACGAGACTATCACAGAGTTGGTTTTAAAACGACCAAAAGCCATAGACCTTGAACATCTTCCCGTTAATCCAACAGTAAAAGACTTACTAAGTATCGCACAAAAATGCGCGAAAGTTCCGAGGAGAATTATCCAAGAGCTAGATTCTGAAGATGCCATGACAGTTGTTGAGGCGGTGAGCGATTTTTTAGACGGTGGCCAACCGACTGGCGTCACTCGCTCGTATTAATAGCGTCGGTTTTTCATTGGCCCCCATCGGCTCTTTATGAGTTGGATGACTCGCAAATTGAGTATTGGTTTAATGCGGCTGAAGATATAAACGAGCGGAATAGAAAAATGTTTGGGGGCTGAGCGTGGCAAGAGATAAAGAAGTTAGAGTAAAAATAAGGGCGCTCGATAGAATATCTAAAGTCATTGATAAAGTTAGAAAAAAGTTTCCACAGTTTACTAGATCAGTAAGAAGAGCTAGCCGTTTTATGGCGGTCTTTAATGCTCAAACATCAAGATTTAGAAAAGGTATGGGCCGTTTTGGTAGAGCAATGAGCGGCGCGGGGCGAAAGATGACCACGGGGCTAACCGTCCCGATTGGTATCGCCGGTTTTGCTATTTTAAGAACCGGGGTCATGTTCCAAAAAGCAATTAATAAAGTTGGCGCAGTCACAGGAACTATTAAAAAAAATAGTAAAGGCCTTTTAGTTGTAAGTGATAATTTTAAAACGCTAGAAGAGCGGGCGCTAACGCTTGGTAGAACAACTGAATTTTCGTCAACTCAAGCTGCAAAGGCGATGGCTCTTTTAGGTAGAGCGGGGTTTAAAACAGGTGAAATTTTAGCGTCAACGTCTGATGTTTTAGCGTTGGCAAGTGCCAACGGCGAGGACTTAGCTTTTACCGCCGACGTTATGGCAAAAACAATTAGACAGTTTGGTTTAGAAGCAACTGACGCTCAACGAGTTTCTGATGTATTGTCTCAAGCAGCTAGAAGTGCAAATGTCGATCTTCAGACTTTAGCTGAGACTTTTAAATTTGCTGCGCCGATTGCTAAAGCTTATGGCGCAACTTTAGAACAAACGGCGGCCATTACCGGACTGCTTGGGGACGTGGGTATTCAAGGTAGCCTTGCAGGAACGGCATTAAAAAATATATTTATAAAGCTCGCTGCACCTTCTAAAAAAGCGGCTGAGTTTATGAGTCAAATGGGAGTCGCAACAACTACGGCGAGTGGTGAGATGAAAACAGCCGGTAAGATTTTTGCCGAGATAGCTCCACTAATTGGAAAATTAAATAAAGACAAACAGCTAATGGTAGTCAATGAGCTTTTTGGTTTAAGAGGTATCGCGGGCGCGAGCGCTTTGATGGCTAAGAAAATGAAAGAGGGCGGCGATCCAATTAAAAAAATGACTGAACTTTTAAAAGATTCAGTCGGTGCAGCTAAAGAAATGCAAGAGATAATGCTTATTGGGGCACCGGGGGCGTTAGCTAGGTTTCAAAGTGCCGCCGAAGGTTTGGCGTTAGCTTTTAACAAGTCCGGTCTGCTAGATATGTTCGCGTCTATATTAGGGGATATAACTAAATTAATTTCTGCGCTCTCGTCAGTTAACCCAGTGATATTAAAAACAGTAACTATCATCGCAGGCATTGCCGCAGTTATAGGGCCGGTGTTGGCTTCAATCGGTTTTATGGCCGCAGGCATTGCAAAATTAACCGTCGCCTGGGGTGCGATGAAGGCTTGTGCAATTGCACTTGCTCCGATACTTGCACTTATAACTATTAAGTTTGTTTTGATTGCTGCGGCGGTTATTGTAGTTATCCGATTAATTCAAAAATTCTCTGAAATGATATCGGCATTTAAAAAGACTGAAGGGTTTTTTGCAGGTCTTAAGAGCGCAGGTAAAGTATTCCTAGGAATAGATAACGATGGAGAAGCAGAAACTACAACGGGCTCAGTGGCCCCGGCGGGCGCGCCATTAGGTGCGAGTCGGGCTATGTCTAGCGCAGGCCCCATGTTCAGCCAACAGATTCAAACGAATAATGCAGCTATAAGAATTGATTTTGCAAATGCTCCAAAGGGTACAAAAGTTAGATCAGAAGCGAGCGGACCTTTAGAACTTAACTTAGGTTTTGCAGGGGGCATTTTATGACCTCTTGGTTAGAAGATTTTAGAGAAGGTTCTTTTAGGGGCGTACCTTTTAAAACTGAAAGTCACGCGCTGAGCGGTGGACGCAGGAAACAAGACCGTGAATTTGCAAAACGAGAAGAGGGAAACTCAGAAGATTTAGGACGCCAGTTAAGAAAATATACATTAGAACTTTTAGTTTTAGGCGATGACTATTTTACTCAAAGAGATGCGTTAGTTTCGGCACTTGAAACCACTGGGCCTGGGGAATTAATTCACCCCTACTTAGGAACTGTTCAAGTACAATCAGGCAGTTTTACTCTAAGTGAAACCAAAGAAGAGGGCCGCATGGCTCGCTTTTCAGTTGAGTTTACAGAAGCCGGGGCGGTTAGGTTTCCTGATCAAGTAGAAAATACTTTAGACACCGCAACAGATAGCGCCGATTTAACAATTGAGAATTCTAAAAGCTTTTTTGAAAAGACGCTCGATACAGTTAATGAAGTTGCGTTTGTTATTCAGTCCGCAGCTGACGACGCCGCAGCACTTGTTGACGGTTTAGAAGCGGCGGTCACTTCAGTGACCGCGCCCGTCGCAACTCTAACTCAAAGTATCAGCGAGTTAAAAGCTGACCTTGACGACCTAGTTAAATTACCGGGTGAGTTAGCTGATCGGATAGCTGGAGTTTTTGACGACCTATTAGCAGAATTTGAAGATGAGCCCAAAACATCAGAGAGAATTTTATTTGCATTTGTTGGAACACTCGATGATCAGTTTGAACCAATAGCGGGGTCAACTCCATCAAGAGTAACTCAAATAAATAACCAAACAGCTACTAGAAATCTAGGTAATGAAATTGGATTATCTAACCAAGCCAAAGCCGCTGTTCAAGTGGACTTTGTTTCAACCGATGAGGCCCTTACAAGTAGAAATGCGATCATTGATGGCTTTGACGCTCAATTAGATGTGGTTGACGATGATGACCTATTTCAATCAATAAGAGAAGTTCAAGCGGCGCTAGCTAAAGCAGTACCGTCGATAGGTACAAGTGAATTAATTTCTTTTACTCCTAAAAAAACTATTCCAGCTTTAGTTATTGCATATGATCTTTTTGAAGATCTAGACAAAGAGGTTGAGATAGTAGATCAAAATAAAATCGAACACCCAGGCTTTGTACCTGGAGGTGATGAGATTTTGATTAGTGCAGGTTAACCGATGGCTGAATTTAGAAACCCCGTTCAAAACGGTAAAGAAATAAAAGATGAGGTTTCGATACTTGTGGGTAATCAAGTTTTTGAAGGTTGGGAAAGTGTTTCATTAACTAAAAATTTAGAATCAATCGCAAATAGTTTTTCTGTTCAGCTCTTTGATAAATTTGAAGGCTTGAAATCTAGCTGGCCGCTAAAGCCGGGGGTTGAAGTAAAAGCGATCATTAATCAAGAGCGAGTTTTAACAGGTTTTATTGAAGCTCTTGCACCTGGGTTTTCTTCTAACAGTAGGTCATTTTCTATATCAGGCCGTTCAAAAGCTGGGGACTTAGTAGACTGTTCACACACTGGCCCAATGGAATATACAAATATTAATCTTGAACAATTAGCGACTGAGCTCGCTAAGCCTTTTGGTATAACTGTTTTAAAGTCAGTCGATTCTAAAGTTATTAAAAAGTTTTCTGTTAAACCGGGCGAAACTATTTTTGAAGCATTAGACCGGGCGGCTAGGCTACAAGGGTTTTTCTTTATCTCAACTAGGAACGGAAATATAAGACTAACAAAAGCCGCAGCAAATGAAGCTCGATTTAGGGCCACTGATAATTTAGAACAAGATGTGAATTTAATTGCAGGCAATGCAGTGTACGACGATTCTAAAAGGCACAGTGAATATAAAATAGTTGGCCAGACAAGTGGCAGTCCTAATTTATTCGGGGCTGGGGCATCGGGTCCGAGTGGTACCGCTAAAGATTTAGGAGTAAAAAGGCATAGGCCCGTAGAGTTAATAGCTGAAAGCAACGCCGACAGTGGCCAGTGTCAAAAGCGCGCCGAGTGGGAAGCGAGTGTTAGGCTGGGGCAAGCTACTCGTATTGAGGCCAATGTTCAGGGGTGGACTCAAACAGACGGCAAGTTGTGGGGCGTGAATCAGTTAACGAGAATTAAGTCTAGGTTTTTGGGCATAAATGCCAGGATGCTGATAACGGCAGTTAACCACACTCAAAGCACTGATCAAGGGAAACAAACTAAGTTAACTCTTGTTGACCCTCAAGCGTATAACGCTCAGCCAATAGTAAATGCAACTGACTCTGATAATATTTTTTCTAACTTAGGAGCAGATTTTTAATGAGCATTAATAGCGCATTCCAGGCCATGATTAAACCGCTAAGAGATAGGGTTTATAATATCGTTTCGCGTGGTGTTTTAGAAATGGCTAATGACTCAGAAGGTATGCAAGTTTTAAAAGCCAAACTTTTAGCTGGTGAAAATAGAGAAGATATTGAATATTTTCAAGACTATGGTTTTACTTCGGTACCTTTAGAAGATGCTGAGGTTTTAGTTGTATGCCCTCAAGGTAATAGAGAGCACATGATCGCGGTCAAAGTTGGAGATAGAACAGTACGGTTAAAAGGTTTAGCTAAAGGTGAGGTCGCGGTTTACACTGATGAGGGCGATAAAATACATTTCAAAAGAGGCGGCATTGTAGAAATTTTAGCTGCAACTAAACTAGATATAAACGCCCCTTTAGTCGAGCTAGGGACCGGAACATTAGAGAAGATATTGAACGGTCAAACTTTCCAAGCTTTTTTTAATACTCATAAACATATCGGAAATGCCGGGGTGGAGACTGGACCGCCAACGGTTTTAAGTGGAGCCAGTGAATTATCAAACGTAGTTAAAGGGGCTAAATAATATGCCGATGGATAAAAACGCGATGAAGGCCAAAATAAAAGCGGCCTATAATACTCGGACTTCTAAAACAATGACCGAGGGTGAATTCAATACTATAATCGATATTTGCCAGGGGATAATTGAGGAGATAATTGCGAGCTCAGTTGTCACCGGCCAAATTACAATACCCGGCGGGTCTAGTGCAGGCGTTTACACTTTTGATGCCGGTGCGAAAGTGAGTAGCTAATGCCCGGTCAAGATGTAGGTTTTTTCGATGTAGGTTCAGAATGCCCAGATATGGTAATAGAAAACGGAGATTTAAAAGCTGATCCAGGACTTGAAACCGCCGCTTTAATATCTGTATTTTCAGATAAAAGAGTTTCTCTTGAGGAGTTACCGCGCGGTCAGAATAGCCAACGGGGCTGGTGGGCTGATTTAATTTCAGATATTGAGGGCGATCGAATAGGCTCTAAGTTATGGACTTTAGAAGCAAATGGAAAAGTGTTGGATCAAACACCTATTGAATTACAAAATATTTTAATAGACGCTTTTAGGTGGATGATCGACGACGGTATCGCAGCGAGCATTGATGTTTTGGCAAGTAGGACTGACACTAATTCAGTTGAAGGCAGCGTAAAAGTAACTAGACCTGGGGGGGATAGTATCCCTTTTAAATTTATATGGGACGGCCAGCGGCTAAAACTTTTTGAGGAGTAACAATTGGCATTTACTAGACCGACACTACGACAAATAATTGACAGAATTAAAGGTGATTACCGATCAGGTCTCCAATTACAGTCCATAATAAGAAGATCTTTTCTAGATGTTTTTGCTAAAGCTTTTGGGGGCACAAGCCACACCCTCCACGGACATATTGAGTTTGGAATACAGGAGAAATTCTTTCCAGATACTGGTGATGAAGAGACCGTTATTCGTTGGGGCGCGCTTTATGGATTGCCTCGAAATGACGCCACTTTCGCTAAGCTAACAATTGATGTGACGGGGCTGGCTGGCGGTACGCTTTTAGCCGGGTCAAAATATGTTAGGGCTGATGGGTTTTTATACTCCGTTGAAGATGAGGTTATTGTACCCGCCGCGACAGTTGTTCAAGCCGTTATCATAGCCGACGATGAGGGCGCAGATAGCAACATGCAAGTTTCTGATAATATTTCTCTTCAATCAGCGATCCCAGGCATACAGTCTGAGGCCACGGTTTCAGCGATAGAAGTTGAAGCCGATAACCAAGAGGAGCTAGAAGATTATAGAGTCAGAGTTTTAGAACGGTTACGGTTTCCACCTAGCGGGGGGACGCCTAACGACTATGTCGCATTTGCAAAAACTGTGACTGGAGTTACAAGAGTGTGGGTATTACCTGGGCATTTAGGCGAGGGTACTGTGGGGCTGACTTTTGTTGAAGATAATGAAGTTCCTATTATACCTGATGGGGCTAAAGTTACAGAAGTGCAGGAAGCCGTTGAAACGTTAAAACCAATTAGCGCCGATCTTTTTACTTTCGCCCCCACTGAGTTACAAATGAATCCAGAAATTCAGTTAAAACCTAATACGACTGATGTTCAAAACGCGGTGATTGCAGAATTAGAAGATTTACTTGCAAGAGAAGCTGAGGTTAGAAACGCCATTGATCCAGAGCAAGTGGGTTTAAGTATTTTATTTGACGGTAAAATAAAAATATCTCAGATAAATGAAGCGATATCACTTGCCGCTGGCGAAGAGGACCATGTTTTAATAACTCCTACTTCAGACGTTCAGCCACAAGTTGGGGGATTAGTAACTTTAGGAACACCAATTTTTACAACGCTAGTATAGAGGGGCACTTTGGGCATTGGAGCAAAACTTTTAAAATATAAAAATTTACTGGTAAATCTTTTACCGGGTGGAAAGCTTTGGAAACCACAAAGCCAACCTATTTTTAATAAAGTGCTTGAGTCAACCGTTGTTGAATTATGTAGAGTTGACGACAGAGCAGCGCAAATGCTTATTGAAGTTGACCCCAGTAATACTGTAGAAACTATCGATCAGTGGGAAAATGTTTTAGGGCTTCCTGATGAGTGTACGCCCGAGGGTCAATCAGTACTTGAACGTCAAGTTCAGCTAGTTCAAAAATTAACTAACATCGGCGGACTATCTAAAGAATTTTATGAATTTATCGGGTTACAACTTGGCTTTGTTATTACTGCCGAGAATAGAGTTAATTTTTTAGCGGGGCGAGCTAGAGCCGGTGACCTTTTAACAAACTATTTTAATCGTCACTTTGTTGCGGGCTCAACCGCAGGTACTTTATTATCTGCGGTAGGTTGGCGGTTTTGGTATAACGTAGAAATGCCGGTGACCGCAGCGGTCCATTTTGTTGCGGGCTCTTTAGCTGGTGATCCGATCAGAGAATTTTCAAATGAACTAATTGAATGCACAATGATAAAACTTAAACCGGCTCATGCAATGCCGTTTTTTACATTTATAGAATAAGGGGGATAAAATGCATAGAATTGACGCGCCGGGTTTTGCAGTTGGTAATTTATTTACTGAGGGTAATCCTGCGCTGGGTAGCAATGCCGTTTGGTTAGGTAACTAATCAAATTATGACTGGGCAAAATCGGTGGACGCTGAGACGCCAACACCGAGGTAATTCAAAGCGGTAAAAAACTTTGAACACCGTAACGCATACCGGGTGATGCTTTTTTAATTTTTAAAAAAAGAATATAACCCCGGCACGAGTGTCCGGCAACCTTAGCAAAAAGGTTGAAAATGTATGCTGAGCTAACACGAAAAAAAGTGTTAGAACTAAGGGATAAAAAGCCTTTAGGGTAACAATCTGGTGCCAGCAACGGAAGTTTCGGACGATTGGTTAAACGACGTTCAAGAGGAGCTAACAACCGTAATTGAGGGCCAAGGGATAGCTTTGGTAAAAGGCCTTCAAACGCAGTTGCAGTCTGCAATTTTAGATATGATCGGCGAGGGCGGTACTAATATTAAACTTGACCCGCTGTTAAACAATACCGCTGATCAAAATATCACTGGAGTTGTTTTTGATAAAACGGTTTACGTTGGGGCTCAATTTAATTACGCTTGTCACAGAGAAACTGATTCAAGCAACGTGCAAGAGTCTGGGATAGTTGCAGTTAACTATGATTCAAAAGACGATGTGTGGAGGTTGAGCGAGTTAATTAATGGTATTGATGACTCAGGTATTAGTTTTAATGTGACCTCGACCGGCCAGGTGAGAATCACAACTAATAACTTAACCGGGACTAACTACGCCGCGCAGTTGAGGGTAACTGGCGTTTCAAGATTTAAAATTTAAACTTTAAAGAAAATAGGAGATAGATAAAATGTTACAAAAAATATTATTAATTTTTCTTTTAGCTTTTGCGCTTCCATTGATGGGTGGAGGGGTTGGAGATAATACTTTTAAAATTGGAGAAGAGTCCGGCCAGGACATAGACATACAAATGGGCGGCGGTCGTTTTAAATGGAACGACTCAACTAGTAAACTACAATTTTCAAATGATTCGGGGGTATCGTCTAGAGATATTGAAGCGGGCGGCGAGGGCGCTGCGGTTATTAATATTTTAGAAAATCCTGATTTTGAAATTGGTAGCCCGCCAACTAGCTGGACCGCTAGCGGCGGTACATATATCGCCGAAACATCTACGCCGGGTTTTAATAACCAATCAGGAAGTTGGGATTCAAACGGCACCAGTCAAACTTTAGATAGCGATTTTGAGACTGTGCCGTTGGGGTTAGAGGCAAGGCCCTGCAATGCAGTAATTCAATACAAGTATGCAAGTGGGTCACTCGGTGATTATAAGCTACAAGCTATTGGTAACAGTGCAGGGCTTTTAGTTGAAAAGGACTTAGATACCACGACCGATTGGGCTTCTGATCAAATATTTTTTACATGCCCTTCAACTGACTCAATTAAAATTAGAATAATCTCCGATGTAGCTAACCCCGGTATTATTTTAGTAGACAACGCGGTTTTAGGTAAAACTGATTTAACAAACAGCCTTGATATTAAAGTCGAGAGTTACGACGACACCGCTACATACTCAACTTGTGCAGTCCGATTGAATTACAGTGGGTCTGCGCCCATAGTGTCAGCGCATACCGCTTGCATAACTTCTGTGGATGAGGACGCGACAGGAACCATAGGGGTTAATTTTAGTATTACTTTTGGAGCTGCTCCATATTGTGTCTGCGCAACTAGGACAAATGGCGGACTAACTGACTGCGCAACACAAAACGAAAACACGACCGGAGTGGATGTGTTGACACGAACAGAGGGTGTATTTGCCGACGTGGCTTCAACATTATTTTGTATAGGTAAAAAATAAAAAGGGGATATTATGAAAGTATTAATTATATTATTTATGTTTTTAGTCGGGTCAATAGCTTACTCAGGAAATTGGAAAGGTAGCGGAAAAACTACCCATATGAGTAAAGCGGCATGTGAAAGCGTAGAGGGGTTGAACATGTGTTTAGACGCTGGTGTTTTTGTACCTAATTACCATGACCTTGATGGGGACGGGAACCCAGTACTGAACCCAGGTAAAAAAGCAGCGTTTGAAACCGCTCAAGCGGCTAAGGACTCAGCGCTACAAAAAGTTGTTAACGCTAAAGCCCGAATTAAAGGGCTGGACTGTGATACAGAATTGGGTGTTGTAAAAGATATGTGTATAGTTTTACAAAGGGAGTGAGGGGATAAATGGGCAAGGCTACTTTTTCAAATTTTGTTTATTGGGCGTTTCTATCTGCGATAACAGGTTCCGGTATTTTTGGAGTTACCAAATTTTCTAATCTAGTGGAATCAGTTGAAAAACTTAATAAAAATGTAGCTGTGATTTTAGAGCGTACAAATTGGTATGAAAAGGAATTTAAGAAAATAGAAAAGGATTTTAATAAAATAGAAAAGAGATTATTAAAATTAGAATCAAAACATTACTAAGGGAGAAAGTTAAAATGCAAACAGTAGATTATATTTTAAAAGTCGATAAAGACTTTAAAGAAGCAGTTGAC
>SDBT01007021.1_pt1 | contig 18589 bp, 17 predicted proteins | sample 2277101 | NCBI WGS metagenome assembly SDBT01 (sample SAMN10404973, study PRJNA504765) | marine sediment metagenome | isolation source: marine sediment core GS10_PC15, 103 cmbsf | place: Arctic Ocean: Southern Knipovich Ridge | collected 2010
AAAAAAGGGAAGAAAAATAGGTAGTAATTCGGCCCATGGTAAGGCAATCATGAATACCATGGCCGCTCAAATATTCGAGCATGGACGGATCAAGACAACCGAGACAAAAGCTAAAGAGGTAAGGGGCACGGTCGATAAGATCGTTACCTTGGCAAAACGTGGCGACGTCCATTCGCGTAGACAGGTTCTCTCGATGGTCAGAAGCAGGGATCTTGTACATAAGATCTTTTCCGAAGTGGTCGAGGAGTTTAGTGAAAGAAATGGCGGATACACCAGGATCATGAAGCTTGGACCAAGACTTGGTGACGCGGCTCCAATGGCTATAATCGAGCTTGTTCCCAAGGAAGCCTGATCTTCGCGTTTATATAAAAATTAAAAATCCTTATCTACCATTATTCCAAAAAGACCCTCTATGACTGATAATCCTAGAAATCTTAAGCTCCTAATAGATTATGACGGTACCGGTTTTACGGGTTGGCAATCTCAACCCAGTAAGAAAACTGTTCAAGACGCTCTCAAATCAGCTTTTTTAAAGATATTAAGTGAAGACGTAAAAGTGGTCGGAGCGGGGAGGACTGATACCGGCGTCCACGCCCGTGGACAGGTAGCCAACGTCATTGTCACCAAGGATATGCCGGTCGACAAATTATTTAGGTCTTTAAACGCGGTTTTACCCGGTCCTGTCTCGATCAAGAACATCGAGCAAGTAGATATAGATTTTCACTCCCGTTATGACGCGATTCTTAGGACGTATTCCTACTATATTTGGAACGAAAAATATGAATCTCCTTTTTATAGACGGTTTAGCTGGTGGGTACCAATGTCGCTTGATGTCGCTCGCATGAGAGAGTCGGCCGGACACTTTGTCGGTAAGATCGATCTTGCGGCATTTACTCCGGAAAAAAAGAAAAACACGATTAGAGACGTCAATCATGTAAAAATCACAAACCTTGCCGAATTTTCCAATAAGATAATAAGAATCGATGTGGCGGCGAATAGTTTTCCTTATAACTTTGTCAGATATTTAGTAGGTACGCTGGTAGATGTCGGTCTGGGCAAAGTGGATGCCGACACGGTCAAGGACATATTAAATTCAAGGGAATTTAAGGATGACCGAAAGAAGGCGCCTGCAAAGGGGCTAGTGCTGGAGCGAGTAGATTATTAGCGAGACCTTCGGTCTCGAATTGTACGAGATTACGACGTCGCCCAAGAATATAGCTCCTCGTAACGACGATAGAGCTGTCGATTGTAAATATTGATCGATAAAAGGAACAGGCTACTGATTTAAACGTGATTTCTTCGATAAGATTCAAGTCAAGGCCCGACCAGTTGGTCACGAAATTTAAGAGATTACGACGTCGCCCACGAACATAGCTCCTCGCAGCGACGATGAAACTGTCGATTGTAAAAGTCATCAATAAATAGTCGCAGTGGGCTAAAAGATCGTCTTTGCTCGGCTGCTGCAAGATCTCCTTACTCCTAACTCTTTACTCCTAATGCCGACTCTTCGACTCTCTGTTTTTATCAAAACAACCCTTTCATGAAAAATTCAAAAGATATTCACCGGATGTTCACAACAAGCTCACTGTGTTTTGTTCTAATCAAGAAGAAGATTATTTTCAAAGAAGCCATCTCGAAAAATTAAACAGACTTTTCAGGAACAAAGGGACTATAAAAAGCGTCTAGTTTTATAGCGGCTAATTGAAAGGCATTAAAAATGAGAAAGCCAAGCTTTACTTTTCGTATCATCTTAGCTCTTACTCTAATTATGGGACTAAAGTTAGGATTATCCGCAGTCTCCGGAGAGAATAGAGAAAGAGTAAGTATGGCTTCCCTTGATAAGCCAAGGGAAAGAGTCAGGGTGCTTACTAGTCCCAAGCTACCAAAAGTAGGGACTTATGAGAATCTTAAGGCTCTCTTAGAAGAAAATTCAAATTCACAAAGTTATTTCGGGCTTAACGATCGGCAAATGATGAACGGTACCCCTAAGTCTCGAAGATCAATATTTAATTTACTTTCAAACAAACCTGCACACGCAATTTCACCTTTGGGTCTTGATCTGAGTCAAAGTCAGGTAAGCAAAGATGGCGATTTTTCGACGACGAATGTTCAGGTCCAAGGGGTGGATGAGGCTGATATCGTTAAGACAGATGGTTCTCATATATACCAGATAAGCGGTCAAAGGCTGATCACTGTGAGAGCTTTTCCACCAAGCGATATGAAGATCGAAAGCGAGATCCTGTTTGAGACTAGCTTCCAACCCATTGAACTCTATGTGGACCAGGATTATCTGATTGTTGTAGGTGATCAGCATAGTGCTGACAAAGGAATGCCTGGGCGGAAAGCAAAAGCAATAATTTACGACAAAGGGGAGACTAAGGAACTAAAAAAAATCAGGGAAGTCGAAATTGATGGGGCTTATCTCTCATCGAGAAAGATCGGCAATGCTCTTTATCTGGTTGCCAATAAGGATATTAGACTGTATTTGATGAGAGATGAAGCCGAACTTAAAAATATTTTGACTCCCAAATATAAAGATTCAGCGAGTTTTAGCGGCTACAAAGAGATAAAATACAACGAGATCAGTTATTTCCCGGGCGCTACCGAGCCTCGTTATCTTACAATTGCGGGATTGGACCTAAGTCGACCGGAGAGCGAGCTAAATATAGTGACCTACCTTGGGGCCGGTCAAAATATTTATGCGTCGGTTAATAATCTCTATGTGGTAACGACTAAAGTTAATCAAGATAAGCCGGTAGTCAAATCGGATATTTACAGATTCGCTTTAGATGGCGGCAATATATTTTTTCAAGCCGAGGGTAGCGTGCCCGGCCAGATGCTTAACCAATTTTCGATGGATGAATACGAAGGAAATCTTAGGATCGCTACGACGTCGCAAGATGGCGGTTTAAATAATAATATGTTCGTTTTAGATAATAGACTAAAGACCATCGGAAGGTTGGAAAATATCGCTCCCGGTGAGAGTATCTATTCAGCCCGCTTTATGGGTGAGCGGGCTTATATGGTCACCTTTAAAAAGATCGACCCGTTCTTTGTGATCGACTTAAAAGATCCAGCTAATCCTGGTATCTTGGGTTATTTAAAGATACCCGGTTACAGCGATTACCTTCATCCCTATGACGAGAATCATATTATTGGCTTCGGTAAAGATACGGTAGAATCCAAGGGTGGAGAATTTTCCTGGTACCAAGGGGTAAAGATCGCCATATTCGATGTGTCGGATGTGTCGCAACCTAAGGAAAAGTTCAAGACAGTAATAGGTGACAGGGGGAGTGATTCGCAGTTGCTACGAGACCATAAAGCGCTGCTCTTCGATAAAGAAAAGGGCCTAATGGCTTTACCCATTAGAGTCTTACAAGTCAGAGGAAAAGATAAAATTTATCCCAGTGGCCGTCCTGCGCTCGGAGAATTTAGTTATCAGGCTGCTCATATCTACAAGTTGGATCTTGGAAAAAGATTTAAGTTAAAAGGTAAGATAACGCACTTAGATGACAAATCGATAAATGAATCCAGAATCGTAAATAGGATTCTATATATAAATAATACTATTTTTACAACTTCACAATCTATGATCAAGGCAAACCATATGGATAATCTCGAAGAAATAGGGAGCCTGAAGATATCCAAAGATTAAAAACGGAAGCGAAGACGGGGAAACTAATGATTATAAAGTTTCCAAAAAAATTGTGAAAAGTCTGCAGCGAAGCCATGAGTTACTCGTAATCGTCATAATTTTGATATAATCATCCCATGTCAAATGGTAATAGTATTTATTATAACTTCTTGCTTTCTTCATCATTTCCTAATATCTGTGGTGTAAGATCGTGTAAAGATTGGAGCGTATATGTCTGACAGCATGAAGATACTGATAGTCGAAGATGAAAAGAAGATATCCGATGTGGTTAAGGCTTACCTTGAGAAAGAGGGATTCATCGTAAAAGCCACCGCCAGTGGAAGAGAGGCTTTAAATCTGGTCGTAACAGATGACCCTGACTTGATCATACTTGATATCATGCTTCCCGACTTAAACGGGACAGAGGTCTGCAAGGAAATCAGAAAGGACAACGATGTACCGATCGTGATGCTTACCGCTCTAAGCTCGGAAGAGGAAAAGATAGCCGGACTTACTCTTGGGGCCGATGATTATCTTACCAAGCCATTTAGTCCAAGAGAGTTGGTGGCCAGGGTAAAGACGGTTTTGCGCCGCGTTAAAGGTAGGGACGATTCCGCCACCGATGTATTAAGATTCGGTGACGATGAATTAGTCATAGACATTACAAAACATGAAGTGACTCTTTCGGGTGACCACAAAGCCCTTACCCCTTTTGAATTCAAGTTATTAGCGATACTGGCAAGATATCCGGGCAGGGTGCATTCGAGATTCGAGCTTATCAATAAAGTGCAAGGATACGATTTTGAAGGATATGAGAGGACGATCGACGCTCACATAAAGAACTTAAGGCAAAAGATAGAGGCTGAACCGAAGAACCCCCGCTACGTCAAAACTGTCTTCGGTGTGGGGTACAAGTTTACGAATGAATAAACTATGGCAAAAGCTGGCGCTCAATTTTGTCGCCGTTGCCATTACGGTAACGATCGTAGCCTTGCTTGCCGTAAACCTTTCCTACGAAGGTCGATTCAGGTCTTATGTTAAAGAGCGCCAGGCTATTAATAATCACAGGATAATCCAGACAATAACCAATATCTATAAGGTGCATGGTAGCTGGTCTGATGAATTGACTGACCTCCTTCCCCAGCTTGGCATTATGAGTGGCGTCAGCCTAAAAGTCTTAGATCTCAATCGAAATGTCGTCGCTGAGACCTCGCCTGAGATAGAAGCTATGATGATGGGCGAAAACGCTAAGGTCGCGGGTGAAACGGCTGTTATTCCGGTAGTTAATGATGCCAGCAGAGTCGGCGATGTCTACATAACACCGCTCGGTGATATTTATGGTGTTCCCAGTGAAGACCTGAGATTTAGAGAATCGATAAACCGCCTTCTCCTCCTCGGCGGCGCCATGGCGGCACTGGTCGGGCTCTTGCTAAGTTATTTCATGGCAATACGGATGACATCACCTCTTGAGAAGATGACTGCCGTCGCTAAAAAAATAGAAGCGGGGGATTACGATGAGAGGGTGGACGTCAGCAGTAAAGACGAGATAGGTGATCTTGCCTACGCTTTCAATCATCTTGCCCAGACGCTTGAGAGACAAGAAGACTTAAGGCGAAACTTAACGGCCGATATATCTCACGAGTTACGCACCCCGCTAGCGACTATCAGAAGTCATATCGAGGCATATATAGACGGGGTCATGGAACCTAGTACGGAAAATATAATTTCTATCCATGAAGAGACGATCAGACTATCAAGACTCGTTGACGACCTTGGAGAGCTTGCTAAACTTGAAAGTGACAAGGTAAACATAGTCAAGACTAAGATCGACCTTAACGATGTGGCTGAAAAAGTAGTCTTCAATCTAAGACCTCTCTTTGAAGAGAAAGGTGTGTCGATAGAGTTATCCAAAGTCACACAGACTTTAAGTGTAAAGGCGGATGCCGATAAACTATATCAAGTCTTTTTTAACCTTCTTCACAATGCTCTAAAATTTACTTCAAAGGGAGGAAGAGCCGAGATACGGTTGGAGAAAAACGGAAAAAACGCCCTGGCTTATATTAAGGATAACGGTATCGGGATCGATCTTTTGAAACATTCAGCTATCTTTGAGCGGTTCTACCGGGTAGAAAAATCCAGAAACCGATCAAGCGGCGGTGCCGGCATAGGTCTTACCGTAGTTAAGGACCTGGTAGAGGTCCACGATGGCAAGATATCGGTCGAAAGTTTGCCGGGAAAAGGAACGGAATTTACGATAGTAATGCCTCTTTTTAAGTGATTGTTTGTAAATCTTCACAAACTCTACACAACTTGTTCATAAAATCTTCACAAGTTTAATTCATAATCGATATCAGATAAGAAATATCAGGCGAATCAATTTCATTCTTATCCGAACTCCTGATAAATGGCAGTCAGGTAATTAAATTAGTTCTCTCCACAACCTAACCTTTGCGGCTTCGAAAGAAGCAGGGAAAGCGCCCCAGACGGGCGTTTTTTCATTATTTGTATCTTTTTTAATTTATGCTACCTTAGTCATAATCTATTGTTACAGATGATCAAAGGTGGTTTATGCCTACAGACGTAAATCTAAAAAAAGATGGGATGATATACCAAAGAGAGCAGTACGAGAAAGGCGGTGTCGCAAGAAAGTACTGGGATCTAAAGGATGAACGTTTGCTGAGGTCTATTGGGGACAGGAAGACGATCGTTGACATCGGTTGCGGAGAAGGCATCCTTCTTGAAAAGATAATAAAGAAAAATCCGGACGCAAAAGTTTTTGGGATAGACGCGGAAGAGGAGAACTTTAATATCTGTGGTGATCACGGTCTGGATGTGCGACTGGGTTCCGTATACGATTTAGAATTGGAAGACACTTCAATCGATTGCGTAATACTTTCCGAAGTGATCGAGCATCTTCAAGATCCGACAAGAGCGATAGCTGAGATAAGCAGGGCCTTAAAGAAAGGCGGTATCCTGATCATGTTATTTCCAAACGATTTTACATTTATGTTGTATAGGCTCATGATGCTGATGATAAAGGAAGCGTTCTATGATACCGGCCATGTTCAGCAGTGGACGCCAAGAAAGATAAGAAGAGCATTAGGTGGCAGTAAGCTAAGAGTTGTATCCCAAAGCAATCTTCCGTTTTACTTCTGGAGGCTTAGCCTTCATCATCTGGTCGTCGCCGAAAAGATCGTCTAGAGCTCAAACGGCGAATTTAAAGTGGATAATGTCACAGTTTTTAACAATATACTCTTTTCCTTCCAAGCGCATATGTCCCAGCTCTCTTGCTCTGGGATAGGAACCGTCTTTGATCAAAAAATCCAGACCTATGACTTCGGCCTTGATAAAACCCTTAGCGAAATCGGTATGTATAGTCCCGGCTGCTTCTACCGCGGTCGAACCCTGTCTTATGGTCCATGCTCTGCACTCTTCGCTTGAGGCCGTATAGAAGCTCATCAGGCCCAGTGTGTGGTAGGCAGCGCGAATGAGCTTGTCCACAGCGGAACTGTCTATCGCTAGCTCGCCTCTAAATATCGCGGCCTCTTCCTCGTCAAGTTCGGCCAGCTCTTCTTCGATCCTGGCGCTGACGATGACCGTATCGCTATTGTGATCGTCACCATATTCAGTAACCGCCTTACTTTTTGAAAAATCATTTTCTTTAAACGCGTTCTCATCGACATTGGCGATAAATAGCATCGGCTTAGCGGTCAGCAGATGGAGATCGGCAAAGTCTTCTATATGGCTGAAATTTTTAGCAAGTTTTCCACCGGATAAGTCCTCGATCAACGCGCTCAGGTTTTCTAATGATTTTGCCGCCTCTTTATTTCCTGATCTTGCTTCTTTTGTGAGTTTGGCTAGCCGCTTTTCACATGTGGAAATGTCGGCAAGGGCAAGTTCGGTGTTTATTGTTTCAATATCGTTTACCGGGTCTTGTCCGCCAGTTGTGTCCGCGTCTTTTTCAGCAAAACATTTAACCACTTGGGCGATCGCGTCCACTTCTCTGATATGACCTAGAAATTGATTTCCAAGACCCTCGCCCTTACTTGCGCCTTCTACCAGGCCGGCGATGTCGACGACTTTAAGCGCTGTCGGAACGCGTTTTTTTGGCTTCATTAAATCGACAAGAGATTCAAAATCATCGTCGGGTACCTCGGCTATGCCGATATTCGGATCGATGGTAGTAAAGGCATAATTAGCCGTTACGGCGTTAGCGCTCGTAAGGGCGTTAAATATCGTAGATTTTCCGGCGTTGGGAAGGCCGACCAGACCGATCTCCAAAAGAGTCCTCCTTTTAGCTTGCCTTAAAGATAATATATTTATCTATGGATACTTACAACACTTAAGTCTAAAGGGAAAAGTCTGGAGTCTAGAGGGAAATGAGTAGGGGAACGGAAAAAAGTGAAAAGTTGTCAAAGTAAAGAGTAAAGAGTAAGGAGTAAGTGCAGATAGTGGAAGAGAGCGGAAAGCAGAGAGCAGATGAAGGGGTCGGAGTAAGGTAGTGTTGGAGGGTAGCGTAGAGGGTAGGCTTAAGAAGGGAATCGAGAGTAAGAAGTTAAAAAAATTAAGGAATTGTAGATTACGACAACTGAGTCGGAGAGGTCTCGTAATGACGGTAGTGTTCGGTAATGGCCAGATAAATAAGTTGTAATGCTTAAAATGACAAAACTTCTGGTCATTCTAGAGGGCGGCGTAGCCAACCGAAGAATCTACGTCTTTTTCAAAATCCATTTATTTTCTTAACTGTCCGGCAAGATAGTGACTTGCACTCCTTACTCGCTTGATGCCTTCAGTGCTGCCTTCAGAGCAACCCGTCTTTGCGAGCCGCGATTTATCGGGGTGAGGCAATCTACGGTTCCGCAAATTATTTTTCAGCTTACAGCTGTGAGGTGTACAGGTCTTCCACTAAACCACCCTAACTTCCTACGCCGACCCCCTGAATCTGTTAACGGCTTTCTGCTTTCTGCTCTCGTCTGCTCCTAACACCCTTACGCTTTACGCCTTACGGTTCTTAAGCCTTGTTCCCTTACTCTTTGCGCCGACCCCTCAAAATCTGCTTTCTGCTATCGGGTCTCTGTTCTTTGTTCTTTGTTCTCTCACAATACTCCCTCCGCCTTCCCTTAATCTGATATAATTTAGCGGAAAAATATGGGAAAAAATGGATAGACGATACCTGATAGATTTCGATATAAAACAAATACCGGTTCAAGTCAGCGACTTTCTTATTATCGGCGGAGGGATCGCGGGTCTTACGGCTGCGCTGATAGCCGGAGATGAACTCAGGACAACTATCCTAACCAAGGGAAAGATAAAGCAGTCAAGCACATGGTTCGCTCAGGGTGGAATAGCCGCGGCAATCGGAGAGGACGACTCGAGTGATATTCATTTTGAAGATACGATGGAGGTCGGCGCCAATCTAAGCGACAGGGAGGCCGTTAAGGTCATAGTGGAAGAAGCGAGAGCGGCTATAGAGTTCTTGATTGAACAGGGCGCGGACTTTGATAAGGAGAACGGAAAGTTAAGACTGGCAAAGGAGGGTGGACACTCAAGGCATAGGGTGCTTCACTCCGGTGACGGAACAGGAAGCGTAATCGCTTCGACTCTTGGTAAGGCCGCTTCGACCAAAAAAAAATTAACGCTACATCAGGATCGCTTCGTCATCGACCTCTTGACCTCTGACGACAGGTGTGTCGGTGCTTTAGTTTTCAATTGCGAAAGGTCGATTCTAGAGGCTCATATCGCGACAGCTACGATGTTGGCTACCGGGGGTATGGGTCAAGCCTATGACATGACAACTAATCCGATAATTGCAACGGGTGATGGTTTTGCTATGGCAATGAGGGCCGGAGCACGCGTCGAAAACTTGGAATTTATCCAGTTTCATCCCACTTCTTTTTATTTTGACCAAAACCCGAGATTTTTAATAACGGAGACTTTAAGGGGAGAAGGCGCTTATTTAAGAGATCGGTCAGGAGAGAGATTTATGGTAAGTAAACATCGGCTGGCAGATCTGGCTCCAAGAGATGTTGTCTGCAGAGCGATGTTTGAGGTAATGGAAAGAGACGACACGGACCACGTATTTTTAGACGCGACGCACATCGAGGTCAGTAAGTTAAGATCCAGGTTTCCCGGCATCTACAAGTATTTAAAAGAATATGGCTACGACTTAAAAAAAGATAAGGTCCCGGTATCGCCCGCGGTCCATTATATGATCGGAGGCGTAAAGACAGACCTGCTCGGCCGCACAAACTTGGAGGGGCTTTACGCGAGCGGCGAGGTAGCTTCCACGGGCGTCCATGGGGCAAATCGTCTGGCAAGCAATTCTCTTTTGGAAGGACTCGTTTTTAGTAAGCGCGCTACCTTGAACCTTATGGATGGTCTGCGTCCAAAGCCCGAGAATATCCCTGATATCAATGTGCGTGATCATGGACCTGTCGAGGGTCTTTCACTAGAAGATATTAAAGACGATTTGAAAAAATTAATGACAGCGAATGTTGGTATAGTAAGAGATGGCAGTGGGCTGCTCTTTGCCAAAGAAAGGATCGGCCACTGGAGAGACGAGTTATCAGGTCGTCAGTTCGATATCCCGGCGGCTTGGGAGGTTCAGAATCTGCTTGATCTTTCACTGGAAATAATAGTCGAAGCTCTGGCGAGAACTGACAGTGTCGGCGCTCATTATCGAGTCGGCTAGCACAATGTCAGAGCAAGGTCACGTTAAATAGAAGAAAGAAGAAATATTGAAAGAGCTGACCAAAGATCCTAATTATCGAAAATTGATAGACCTTGCGTTAGATGAGGATCTAAAAGAAAAGGGAGATATCACATCGAATGCCGTTATCTCTCCATCATCGGTTTGCGAGGCTAAGATCACCACAAAAGCCGCCGGCGTCGTGGCCGGTATGGAGATTGCGAGAATGGTCTATCAGCTGATCGATGGAGACGTTGTTTTTGACGCTCGTTTTAGAGATAGTGAAAAAGTCGATGGTGGTGAAATTCTTGTCGGGTTAAGCGGCCCGACTCTTTCTGTGCTAAAAGGGGAAAGAGTCGCTCTTAATTTTCTATCTTATCTTTCCGGAATAGCGACCACAACAAATAAATTCGTCAGCGAGACTGAGGATACAAAGGCAAAAATATTTGATACCAGAAAGACGCATCCTGGGCTTCGCTCATTCGAAAAATACGCGGTTCGCGTTGGCGGCGGTTCAAATCATCGCGCCGGTCTCTATGATCAGGTACTAATAAAAGATAATCATTTAGTAGCGGCCCCGGATCTTAAGAATGCTGTAGAGTCGGGAAAAAAAATGGGAGTGACTGAAATCGAGGTCGAAAACCTCTCTCAACTGCGTGAGGCGATACAGGCAGGTCCGGATATTGTGATGTTGGATAACATGGATATCGAAACGATCAGGAAAGCGGTAAGTATCGCGGGAGACAAAGTCTTGCTTGAAGTTTCGGGTGGCGTAGACCTGGAAAATGTTATAGATATTGCCGGTAGCGGAGTCGATAGAATATCTGTCGGGTCCATTACGATGGCGGCGCTTCCCATAGATATGGCGCTCGACGTCATTAAAGTCGAAGAGGTCGGTAAATGATTGAAGAGATTGCATCAGATTATTTGATTCAATACGGTTACTTTTTCATTTTTTTAGCTACGGCAATGGAGAACATCCCTTTCGTGGGCATATTTCTTCCCGGTGAAGTCGTAGTCGTGGCGGCTGGTTTTTTCGCGGCCACCGGTGAGCTGGATATATCTTTAGTGTTTTTAGTAGCTGCTTTCGGCGGCATAGTCGGAAACAATATCGGTTATTGGGTCGGTCGTTATGGCGGCAGACCACTCATTGAGGGTCTGGCCGATCGTTTTCATATAGATAGCAGACACGTTAAATCAGCTGAAGCATATTTTGATTCGCATGGGTCAAAGACGGTTTTTATCGGGCGATACATGGCTGGTCTAAAGGCTTTAGTTACGACGCTGGCCGGGGCGGCGCATATGAACTACGGAGTTTTTTTGCTCTACTCCTCAGCCGGAATTATCAGTTGGACAATAATCGCTCTAATACTGGGGTTTTTCTTCGGACAGTATTTTGATGCTGTCTTGTCGGTCCTTCAGACGGTCGGCTGGGTATTACCGGTCTTGATGATTATCATCCTTATCGCTTTTTTGATCATAAGGAGACGAAACAAAAGAAATAATGACTGATCTCTTTAACGAAAAAAAGGTTAAAGGACTCTCGATCCTTAGGGCTTCGACATCCTCTGTCTCCGGCGAAGATATCTCCAGAGAGCTAAATGTCTCCAGGGCCGCGGTGTGGAAATATATTGAGGCGCTAAGAAAAGACGGTTATAAGATCGAGGGTATCTCAAACCAGGGATATCTTCTAAAGGGCTCGCCGGATGAACTTCTTTCAACCGAGATAAGACCGCGTCTACCTGACGCCTATAAGGGAGAGATATATTTCCATGAAGAATTGGAATCTACAAACGATGAGGCAAGGCGCCTTGCCCAGGAGGGTGCGCCTTCCGGCACCTTAGTAATTGCCAAGAGTCAGAAAGGCGGACGTGGAAGAAGGGGCAGGGCCTGGCAGTCACCCGTTGGGGGGATCTGGTTTTCGGTGATCTTAAGACCTGACATACCGCTGCTGCTGGCTCCGAGAGTTTCAGTCTTCACCGCTGTTATTGTAGCCGAGAGCATCTCTTTGGCAACCGGTCTTAAGACGGCTATTAAGTGGCCTAATGACATTTTTACGAATGATAAAAAAATATGTGGGATTCTGATTGAACTTTCGGCTGAACTAGATAGGGTCGGCCATATGGTTATCGGCATCGGAATAAACGCTAACATAAGCGGCGCTGAATTGACTGACGATGTTAAGGGCATAGCAACGACACTTATGGATGAGATGGGAAAAAAGATCGATAGAAAGGCACTGGTCGCGAGCATTGCAACGCGCTATTTTCTGGAACTCGAAAAAGTATTCACGGATAAGTACCAAGAATATTTGGAAAGTTGGCGAAAAAATTCTTTGATTCTCGGCAGGGTTGTAAGTATTGAAGAGAGCGGTAAAGAGACTATTGGAGAGGCGCTCGATATTGAGGAGAACGGTGCGCTCATCGTCAGGCTTAGTGACGGTAGGAAAAAAGTATTTCACTCGGGTGACGTTTCGCTTAAGTTGAGGGATTCATAGTAAGAAGTAAGGAGTACATTTGCTAGTCTCGATAGATATATTACTATCAAGTAAACCAATCAGGAGAGAAAGACATGAAAAAAGAGGAAGATAAGAAGACAAGAGTGAAGATAGAGATAAACGCGAAAGATGTGAAAGGTGAGTACTGCAATATGGCCGGCATTCATCACTCGGAAAGCGAGTTTGTACTTGATTTCGCTTTCGTGATGGGAAATCAGGGAAAGATGGTTTCCAGGGTCATAACCAACCCTCAGCACGCCAAAGCGATAGCGCTGGCACTCAGTGACAACATCAAGAAGTACGAAGATCAATACGGGGAAATAAAGGCCGCGAGTCAAAGCATCAATAAACCACTTAACCTGCATTAAAATAAAAGGGGACTGCCCCTTTTATTGAGTTCCGGCGTGGTCGCAAAAGCCCGAATAATCTGGTAAAATATTGCAGGTAACAAAAAGTAAGTATTGCCCGGAAAGGGGCTTTTTTTCGACTATGGCCAAAAAAGAAGAATTCATACCTAAATGGATAGCCTGGGAGATCACCGGAAGGTGTAATCTAAACTGTGTGCATTGCCGCTGTGACGCGTCGATGGAGTCCGGCATGGGCGATTTCTCGACCGATGAAGCGAAAGCGTTACTGGATGATATTGCCAGCTACGCCAAGCCGGTCATGGTCTTGTCGGGTGGCGAGCCGCTGATTAGGGAAGACCTGTTTGAGATAGCCTCTTACGGCACAGAACTCGGTCTTCGCATGTGCATTGCTACCAACGGTACGTTAATAAATGATGATATTTGCGAGAAGATGAAGTCGTCTGATATCAAGATGGTCTCGCTATCTCTTGATGGGTCTACGGCAGAGATACACGATGATTTTCGCCATCAAAAGGGCGCCTTTACGGGAACTCTGAGAGGGATAGAGTTTTTAAAGAAACACGGTATTCCTTTTCTTATCAACTCATCCTTTACAAAGAGAAATCAAGAAGATATTCCCAGTACTTATAAGCTGGCAAAGGAACTCGGCGCTACCGCTTGGTATATGTTCATGGTCGTTCCTACGGGGCGGGGCGAGGAGATTATGTCAGAGCTCATCTCGGCTGAGGATTACGAAGAGATTCTCGACTGGCACTTCGATGCCGAGATGGAAGAAGAGTCGATGTTGATGAGGCCGACCTGCGCGCCGCATTACTATCGCGTACAGCTACAAAGGCAGAAAAAAGGCGCCGAATACGAGAGGCGTAACCTATCTTTTTCTACGGGAGGATCGAAAGGGTGTATAGCCGCTCAGGTGATAGCTCTCATCACCCAGCACGGCGACATCCAGCCCTGCAGCTACTTTCCGAAATCTGCCGGAAATCTTAAGGAGCAATCTTTCAAAGATATATGGGAGAATTCACCTCTTTTAAACGAGTTAAGGGATTTCGAGAAATATAAGGGAAGATGCGGATCGTGCGAGTATTTAAGTGTCTGCGGCGGCTGTAGAGCCAGAGCGGACGCGGTATATGGAGATTATATGGCTGAAGAGCCTTTTTGTAATTATGTCCCTTTTAAAATGAGGAAAGAGAAGGTCCATGAATAAAGTTGATTATCGATTCTTAAAAGCATGTTGGCGCGAACCGGTTGATACGACCCCTGTCTGGATCATGCGTCAGGCGGGCCGGTATCTTCCGGAATATAGAGAAGTCAGGCAGAATGCGGATTTTCTTACGATGTGTAAGACGCCGGAATTGGCCGCTGAAGTGACTATCCAGCCGATAGATCGCTTAGGCGTAGACGCGGCGATCCTTTTTTCCGATATTTTGATACTGGTGGAGGCCATGGGGCTTCCTCTGCAGTTCCTGGAATCTGTCGGACCCGTTTTGGACTTCACAGTCACTGATCAGGCGTCTGTCGATAAGTTGTTCATACCGGACCCTATTGAATCTACCCCTTTTGTAATGGACGCGATAAGACTTCTTCGAAAAGAGCTGGAGGGGCGTGTGCCGCTGATTGGTTTTGCCGGTGCCCCGTATACGGTCGCCAGTTATATGATCGAAGGTAAGACTTCGAAGCAATTCTTAAAAATCAAATCACTGATGTTCCAGCAACCGAAAGTGATGCATAACCTCTTAGATAAAGTAGCGAAGGCGACGATTCTTTATATCAATGCCCAGATAGAAGCCGGGGCACAAGCTATTCAATTGTTCGATAGTTGGGCCGGGGCATTAGCACCGGAAGACTTCGAAGAGTTTGCCGTTAGATACGCCAGCCAAGTATTCGATGGGCTTAAAAGAGAGGGCATTCCGATAATCTATTTTGCCCAGGGCAATCCGGCAGCGCTTGAAATGGCGAAAAAAGCGGGCAGCGATGTCATAGGAGTCGATTGGCGCATAAGGCTGGAAGACGCTTACGATATTCTTGCTCCGGACGTGGCAGTCCAGGGCAACCTTGATCCGACAGCTCTATTTCTTCCACCGGACAAGATCAAAGAACGCGTAAAAGATATCATGGATCAAATAGACAATAGGCCGGGACACATCTTTAATCTGGGTCACGGTATTACGCCACCGACACCTGTCGAGAGCGCTATCGCTGTTGTTGAAGCGGTCCATGAGTATGGGAAACGATCTTAGGCCCTTAACCAACCCAAGCAATCAGTATGGTTAAATTCAAGAAGCGGGAATCTTTATGGATCAACAAATCAAATGTCCTAAGTGTGGCGAGACTGAAGAATTGATTGGTCGACCCACTGAAGAGGGCATTAAGATTCAGTGTGAAAGCTGTAAACACTCCTGGCTTAGAGACGCTGAGCCGCAAAAATGCGCTAGTTGCGGGGGTAGTGATATTGTTAAGCGAAAGAGGGCGCTTACGCAGACTTCTCGCGGCACCCAACTGTCGATTGTAGGATTTACTCCGATCTTGCTTTGCCGACAGTGTGATCAGCGAATGCTTGAGTGGGCTAATACGGGACACCCGGTGCCATTTAATTACAAATCCGCGGCAGTAGACGCGGACGCGATAGCCAATCGCGACGAAGATGATAATAAAGATATTAAAATTACTCCTTAAGACTGTTCGACAAGCTCACGTGTAACGTCTAAAATCATGTAGTCAAACTGTTCAAGAGAGTTGGTATTAGATGTCAAAAAAGATCGCTGTACTACTTCTAAACCTGGGGGGGCCGGACTCTATCCCCGCGATCAAGCCCTTTCTTACAAATCTTTTTTTAGACAGGCAGATAATCAAACTTCCCATCCAGCCGATCTTCGCGCGACTGATTGCCAGAGGGCGGGCAAAGAAGGTAGCTATGAGATATGAAGTCATCGGTGGTAAATCGCCGATACTCGATCTTACCAACGAACAGGCTGATTTAATTAAAAAAACTCTTAATGACACCAGCGAAATAAGCGGTAGCGACATTGTTTTCGAGACTTTTGTCGGCATGAGATACTGGCACCCGCTTATCGGCGATACGGTAAAAGAAATAAAGGATGGCGACTTCGACGAACTAGTCGTCTTATCTCTTTTTCCTCATTACTCAAAGGCAACGACCGGCTCATGCGTGCATGAATTCGAGTCCGCTTTTGGTAAGAGCGATCTAAAAGTAGAAGTGATTGATAGGTGGTTCGATCAGCCGGCTTACATGGATGCCGTAGCTGAGACGATAAAAGTCGGTTTGGAAGAATTTCCAAAGGAGTCAAGAAAGGATGTCCAGGTCCTGTTTAGCGCCCACGCCCTTCCCCAGGAATTTGTGGACGATGGCGATCCATATCCAGAGCACCTTAGGTCGACTATCGATGGCGTATTGGAGAGGACGGGAGAGCTGAATGGGCACATTTCCTATCAGAGTAGAAGCGGCCCCGTTGAGTGGATGGAGCCTCAGACAGACAAAGAGATCAAGCGCTTGGCAGCGGAGGGTTATGAAAGTATATTAGCTGTACCCATAAGTTTTGTCTCCGATCATATAGAGACACTCTTTGAAATTGATATAATGTATAAGGAACTGGCAGTTGAACACGGCGTCAAAAATTTTAAAAGAAGCCCGTCCCTTAACTCGAGACCGACTTTTATAAAAGCGCTATCAGAGCTGGTTTGGGAAAGAGCGGTTAAGAAAAGTGAGTAGGATATAGATGACACTTAGGATCACCATAGTCGGGGGCGGCATATCCGGTCTAGCCACAGCCTACGCAATAGAGAATAAAGCCGTGGAAGCCGATCTCAAAATCGAGACCACTCTTCTTGAGGGCGAAAATCGTATCGGCGGTAAGATCATGACAAAACGACAAGATGGTTATCTGCTTGAGTGGGGACCGTTTGGATTTTTGGATAATAAACCGGAAACTCCGAAGCTGGTCAGTGAAATCGGCTTGGATAGCGAACTTCTAAGAAGTAACGATGCCTCAAGAAAAAGATATATTTTCACCGGCGGTGAGCTAAAAAAACTACCTGAAAACCCTCCCGCTTTTATTAAAAGCAATATTCTCTCGTTTGGAAGCAAAGCAAGGATCCTAAAAGAGCCATGGTCGAAACCGGCGCCTGCCGGAAAAGATGAGACGATAGCGGAATTCACCGAACGTCATCTGGGAAAAGAAGCGGTAGCAAAACTGATCGATCCGATGGCTACAGGTATTTTTGCCGGTAGCGCTGATACTTTAAGCTTAAAGAGCTGCCTGCCGGTCATGGCTGATCTGGAAAAAGAGGGCAGCGGCAGTCTCATCAAGGCGATGATGAGGCGGAGAAAGAAGAAAAAGGCTGAACTCCTAAAACTTTCGGCAAAGGAGAGGAAGGCAAGAGGCGGCACCGAGATGGGTGGCGGTATCCTTACTTCTTTCAAGGAAGGCATGGAGACGTTTACGAGCGGGCTTGGCCGAAGTCTTCGAGCCGATATAATTTCAGAGGCAAAAGTAGAGAGAATCGAAAAAGATGACGGAAATTGGAATGTTATCTTGGCTGACAATAAAGGCACGGTAACCGCCGATATAGTTGTCCTCGCGGTCCCGTCATATGCAGCCGCTGACATAATAAAAGACGTAGATGACACACTTTCGGATCTTCTTAGGGGCATACCTTATGTATCGGTAAACATGGTTAACTTAGGTTATGACTTGACGGGTCTAGAGCACGATCTGGATGGATTTGGATTTCTTATTCCCGGACAGGAAAAAAGAAAGATCCTCGGTGCTATCTGGTCGTCAAGCATTTTCGACGGTTTCGCGCCTACGGGCAAAGGATCTCTTAGGGTGATGCTCGGCGGGTCGAAGAATCCGGATGTCGCCGACTATGATGACAAAACGACACTACTCACGGTTCAGCAGGGGCTAAAAGAAACTATGGGTATCAGCACGGACCCCGAGTTTATAAATATAATAAGACACAACAGGGCTATTCCCCAGTATATCGTCGGTCATGGTGCTAGACTGAGTAAGATCGATGAGCGGGTGGCTGAACAAAAAGGCTTATATCTAACCGGAAACGCTTACAGAGGTATCGGTGTAAATGATTGCACCAGAAATGCCCGGATACTGGCTGAGAGGCTAATCGAGATCGTCAAAGATTAGGCAGAAAGCAGAGAACCGGGAGCAGACTTGAGGGAGCTACTTAGAGAACCGCGGTTGACTGAGATTCTTCACTATCGCCCAGAATGACCGGGAGTCTGTCACCCTGTACATTAAGGCCAATGGGCGAAGGGTCTAATGATTGAGTGAAGGATCAAACGCTTTTTTCCTCTAGACTCCAGACTAAAGACGAATCCCTCTAGATTCTAGAATCTAGACTTACTCATTAAAGACCCAACCGCC
>SDBT01007022.1_pt1 | contig 18588 bp, 17 predicted proteins | sample 2277101 | NCBI WGS metagenome assembly SDBT01 (sample SAMN10404973, study PRJNA504765) | marine sediment metagenome | isolation source: marine sediment core GS10_PC15, 103 cmbsf | place: Arctic Ocean: Southern Knipovich Ridge | collected 2010
CGGTCACCTTGTCGTCCTCGGAGAGTTCCTCCATGCCGAGGATGGCGATGATGTCCTGCAGTTCCTTATAGCGCTGGAGCGTCATCTGCACCTCACGCGCCACCCCGTAGTGCTCCTCGCCAAGCACCTTGGGGTCAAGGATGCGGCTTGTCGAATCAAGCGGGTCAACGGCAGGGTAGATGCCGAGTTCCGTGATGGCCCTTGAGAGCACAACGGTACCGTCAAGGTGCGTAAAGGCCGTGGCAACGGCCGGGTCTGTAAGGTCGTCGGCAGGCACGTAAATGGCCTGCATGCTCGTGATCGCGCCCTTCTTGGTGGTGGTGATGCGCTCTTGAAGGACTCCCATGTCCGTGCCAAGGTTCGGCTGGTATCCAACGGCAGAGGGCATGCGGCCCAGGAGCGCGGACACCTCCGCCCCGGCAAGCGTGTAGCGGAAGATGTTATCGATGAAGATAAGCACGTCCTGGCCCTCGTCGCGGAAGTACTCTGCCACGCAGATGGCTGAGAGCGCCACGCGGAGACGGGCCCCGGGGGGCTCGTTCATCTGTCCGTAAATAAGCGCGACTTTATCAAGCACGCCGCCTTCCTTCATCTCGTAGTAGAGGTCGTTACCCTCACGAGTACGCTCTCCAACTCCGGCAAAGCAGGACACGCCGCCGTGCTTCATGGCGATATTGTGGATCATCTCCATGATGACAACAGTCTTGCCAACGCCCGCGCCGCCGAACATGCCCATCTTGCCGCCCTTAACAAAAGGCACCATCAAGTCAAAGACCTTAACGCCGGTCTCAAATACCTCGTTAGAGGGGTTCTGCTCCGAAAACTCAGGGGCAGGCTTGTGGATGGGGCTCCTCTTGTCGCTCTTGATCTCCCCAAGCTCGTCTATGGGCTCGCCTATGACGTTCATTATCCTGCCGAGGGCGCCTTCGCCAACCGGCACGGAGATCGGCTGCCCGGTGTCCACAGCCTTCATGCCGCGCACGAGGCCGTCCGTGACGCTCATGGCTATGGTGCGGACCTTGTTGTCCCCAAGGTGCAGGGCAACCTCAAGCGTGAGGTCTATCTCAGGCACTCCCTTGTCCGGGTCGCCTGCCTGCTGAACCTTGACCGCGTTTAGTATTTCCGGCAGTTGATCGTCAAACTCCACGTCAACAACCGCGCCGATGACCTGGGAGACTCTACCCTCGTTCTGTGCCATCTGTCCTAGTCCTCCATTTATGTCTGGATATTTTTCGTATTATTTATAAGCCAAAAGCGCCCGTAAAATGTGCGCCCACTTCCGCAATGCTAATCCTTGAGTGCCTCCACCCCGCCCACGATGTCCATGAGCTCCGCGGTAATGCTTGCCTGGCGCGCCTTGTTGTACTGGAGCGTAAGGGTGTCTATCATCTCCGAGGCCGCCTTTGTGGCGTTCTCCATGGCGCTCATGCGCGCGGCCTCCTCCGAGGCCATGGACTCCAGGAGCGCCCTGTAGACCTGGATCTCGACGTTCTTCGGCAAAAGGGCTTCAAGGAGCCGTTCCTTGTCAGGCTCGAAGATGAAGTCCCCGGTGAACTCAGCCACATCCTCCTCCGCTTCCTCGGTTGAGGTGGGCAGGAGTTTTACGGAACGAACTTCCTGCTTTACTACGTTTATAAATTCGTTGTACACGAGATGGATCTCGTCCACCTCGCCTTCAACATATCTGGCTATGATCGCTTCGGATATGGCCTTTGCGTCCTCAAAGCTTAAGGCGCCGGAAATCCCGGTCCATTTGGCCTTTACGTCTACCTTTCGGCGTTTGAAATAATCTAGCGCCTTGCGGCCCACCACGCTCACGTTCACAATAGTGTCCGCCTCACCCGCCTTCTGCCTGCCGATGTTCTTTATCTGCTTGTGGGCCGACCTCAGTATGTTGGTATTGAAGGCGCCGCAGAGGCCTTTGTCGCTTGTTATGACCAGTACTTCAACAGTCAAAACCTGGCGGGTGGCAAGAAGGGGGTGGGTCTCATCTCCTGCAGAGGCCGAGAGGCTCCCGATGACAGAGCGCATCTTGTCCGCGTACTGGCGGAGCTCCAGCATGCTGGTCTGGACCTTCCTGAGCTTGGCCGCAGCCACCATCTTCATGGCCTTGGTGATCTGCTGCGTGTTCTTGACCGCCTTTATCCGGCGCTGTATGTCTCTTAGGGTTGCCATCAGTATCCTTTATGCCTAGCCCTGATTATCCCTTAGCCTTGAGCCTGAAATATTTCCTTGAACTCTCCGACCGCCTTGGCCATGCGGGCCTCAAGATCGTCATCAAAATCAAGCTTCTCGGCTATCTCCTTAAGAAGATCGGCCTTCTGGTCGCGTATAAAGCGAAGGAACTCGGCCTCGAACTTGCCTATTGAATCCACATCCACGTCGTCAAGGTGTCCTTTTGTGCCGATAAAGAGGATGAATATCTGCTCCTCCACCGGGAACGGCACGAACTGGTCCTGCTTCAAGAGCTCGACCATGCGCTTGCCCCGCTCGATCTGCGCTAGCGTGGCCTTGTCAAGGTCCGAGCCGAACTGCGCGAAGGCCGCAAGCTCGCGGTACTGGGCCAGGTCGATCCTGAGACCGCCTGCGAGCTTCTTTATGGCCTTGGTCTGGGCGGCGCCGCCAACACGGCTTACAGAGATGCCCACGTTCACAGCGGGCCTGACGCCGGCGTAGAAGAGCTCGGGCTCAAGGTATATCTGCCCGTCAGTGATGGAGATAACGTTGGTCGGGATATAGCCCGACACGTCACCGGCCTGCGTCTCGATGATCGGGAGCGCGGTCAGCGACCCCCCGCCAAGGGCGTCCGAGAGCTTTGCCGACCTCTCAAGAAGGCGGCTATGGAGATAGAAGACGTCGCCGGGGAATGCCTCACGCCCGGGAGGACGCCTGAGCAAGAGCGAGAGCTGGCGGTATGCCGTCGCCTGCTTTGAAAGATCGTCATAAACAATGAGGGCGTGCTTGCCCGAGTCGCGGAAGTACTCGCCCATGGCGCAGCCAACGTAGGGCGCGATGTACTGCATGGGGGCGGGCTCGCTGGCCGTGGAGGAGACTATGATCGTATGCTCCATGGCGCCGTTTTCCTCAAGCAACTGCTGCGTGTTGACAACGCTGGAGCGTTTCTGCCCGATGGCCACATAGATGCAGACAACGTCGCCGCCCTTCTGGTTGATTATCGTATCCAGCGCTATGGCGGTCTTTCCGGTCTGGCGGTCGCCAATGATGAGCTCGCGCTGGCCGCGACCGATGGGGATCATGGCGTCCACTGCCTTTATACCCGTCTGGAGGGGCTCGCCAACGGACTTCCTCTGGATGATGCCCGGGGCCACAACGTCAACAACGGCGGTCTTGTCCGTCTTGATCTCGCCTTTGCCGTCAATGGGCTGGCCGATGCCGTTTACGACCCTGCCTATGAGGGCATCGCCAACCGGAACGCTCATGATGCGGCCGGTGCGCTTTACGACATCGCCCTCCTTGACCAGGGAGTCGTCGCCGAAGAGGACGGCGCCCACGGAGTCTTCCTCAAGGTTGAGGGCCATGCCAAAAACCCCTTTTGGGAACTCGAGGAGTTCCATGCTCATGCAATTATCGAGACCGTAGACGCGGGAGATGCCGTCGCCTACGGAAATGACTGAGCCGACCTCGCTTACATCAACCTTCTTCTCGAAGTCGTTGATCTGTGCTTTTAACTGTGCGCTGATCTCATCGACCTTGATTTCCATTGATCTACCCCTTTATCAACTCTTCTTTTAACAGCCTCAGCTGCCCTTTTATGCTCGCGTCGAACATGCGGCTTCCAACCTTGACAAGCAGCCCACCTATAAGAGTGGGGTCCTGCTCGGTGTCTATCTCGACTTCCTTGCCTGTGATGCCGGAAAGGGCCTTCTTTATCCTCTTTATCTCCGAGTCCTCCATCTTCACGGAGGCAAGCACGGTGGCCTTGACCTTGTTCCCGCGCTCCAGGTACAGGGCCACGGCCCGCTCTAGCACTGTGGAGAGGCCGGAAACCGCTCCCTTGTCAGCAAGGAAGCGGACGAACTTCTGTGTCTGCTCCGAGATGCCCGCCTGGGCACATACTGCCCCAAGGGCCTTGTCCCGCTCATCACGCGTGAATACCGGGCTTTTAAGTAAACTTGCAAAATCAGCGCTCTTTTCCTTTATCGCGTTGAGGACAGCCAGTTCCTGGAGAGCACTCGACGCGTCCTCCACAGTGTTCAGGAACATCTTGGCGTACTTGCGAGCGTTCTTCATGCCCTGTCCTCCAGCCTGCTGATAGCGTCCTCAAGGAGCTTTTTCTGCTCCCCCGCGTCAAGCTTCTGCCCAATACTCGCCTCGGCGATCTTCAGGGCGTATTCAGCGGCCTCGGCCTTCAGTCCCTCTGATGCCTGCTTCAGTTCGAAATCTATCCCGGCCTTTGCCTGCTCTATGATGCGGCTACTCAGGCGTGCGCCTTCACTTATAAGGTGGTCACGCTCGCGTTCACCGGCTTTGCGCGCGGCCTTTACCATCTTCTCTATCTCCTGGTCGCTCGTATCGAGTTTCTGCTGGATCTCGGAAAGCGCCTTTTCAGCAAACTCGCGGGCCTCGCGGGCATCTGCGATGCCCTTGCTTATGGCCTCGGTCCTTCCTGCAAAGAATTCCTTTATGGGCTTGCGGCCAATCCATACAAGAACGCCAAGGATGACCGCGAAGTTAAGCACCTGTATAAGAAAGCCCGGCCAGACAGAACCTCCGCCCCCGCCCCCACTTGAGGCAAAGGCCATAGCCGAGATGGCCGAAATTGAAAGAAGTATGGCGGCGGATATAACGAGTTTATGTATAGATCTGGTCATTAATTATTAAACTCTCAGGCCCTCAGAAGTTTATCCACAATCAACTCTGCGTATTTCTCTGCATCGCCCTTAAGCGCGGCTCGTGCCTTCCCGCTCTCGGCCCTCAGGGCTTCGCGCGCTCTCTCTATCATCCCAATCGCTTCCTTGCTTGCCGCGTCAACGAGTTCGCGCTGCTTCTTCAACCCCTCTTCCCTCAGGCCCTCGAACTCTGTCTTGGCCTTGTGCGAGCCCTCGGTAATGCCGCGCTTGAACTCCTCGAGCTTCTCTTCCTTCTTCTCCTGCATCTCACCGGCTTCCGCTATCGAGCCGTCGATCGCGCGCTTGCGCTCTTTGAACACCAGGAGAAGCGGGTGAAAGAGAATGCGGTCCAATATGAAATACGTGGAAATAAACAGTGCCACAAGCACAAAGAACCACTTGTTCAGCTCTAACATAACTCTCCCTTGCTAATCAATGTGGAATTGGATGCTCTGGAAACAGAGAGTATCACAGAGAGCGTTTCAGAGTCAAGGCTATAGTTAATAATTATATGGATATAATCTGGATTTATAGACATCATAAACCGTTACAATGCTCCGCAACTGGTGACGTAGCAGCCGCGGCATGATAATATAACGGATGTTCGAGGACGAACTGGAGAGGTTAAGCAAGGCCGGCCTCTTAAGAAAAGTATATGACAGGGAGCCTCATCAGGGAGCGAGGATAGTGCTCAGGGGCAAAGAGTGCGTAAACTTCGCCTCCAATGATTACCTAGGCCTCGCCGGCCACCCGGCCTTGAGGAAGGCCGCCTCCGAGGCGGCGGAAAAACTTGGCGCGGGGGCAGGCGCCTCAAGGCTCCTTGCGGGGGGCACATCTCGCCTTCACGAGAGGCTCGAGGCAAGGCTTGCTTCCTTTAAAGGCACGCCGTCAGCGCTTCTGTTCAACTCAGGCTATGCCGCTAACACCGGGGCCATACCCGCTCTGGCCGGAGACGGGGACGCCATATTCAGCGACGAATTAAACCACGCAAGCATCATAGACGGATGCAGGCTCTCGCGGGCCCGGACGCATGTTTACAAACATAAGGACATGGACCACCTTGAGGGCCTTCTTATGGATACAGAGTCCCGCAGAAAGCTCATAGTGACCGACACGGTCTTCAGCATGGAGGGGGACCTGTCCCCTTTAAAAGAACTGACAGACCTTGCTGGCAAGCACAACGCCATGCTCTACACGGACGACGCGCACGGCACCGGCGTGCTTGGAGGCGGTCGAGGAGCGCTTGCCCACGCGGGCATTGCCCACGCCCCGCACATCATACAGATGGGCACGCTTTCCAAGGCCGCGGGCTCCATGGGCGGGTTCGTGGCTGCTCATGATGACATCATAGAATGGATACTCAACAAGGCCCGTTCCTTCATCTTCTCGACCGCACTTGCGCCCTCCTCGGTCGCCGCATCCATTAACGCTTTAGAGTTGATGGAAAGCGAACCGGGCCTCATAAGAAAACTCTGGGAAAACCGCACCCGCCTGGCCGGCCTGCTTGAGGAAAAAGGCATAGGTACCGGAGAGTCCGAGACCCCGATAATCCCTCTTCGGGCAAGCAGCTCTTCGCACGCCCTTGAGGTCTCGGAAGCTCTCTTTAACAGGGGTTTTTACGCCCCTGCCATACGCCCCCCCACAGTACCAATGCCGATGATAAGGATCACTGTCACGGCAGCCCATGACGCCAGCGATATCAACGTGTTAGCAGACGCCCTTGGCGCACTCTTACAGGACACTTAAAGCCCCATAAAAACCCTGCACCTCCTTGACTTTATATGATTTTATGATACACTTACTTATGCATCCAAACACCGGTTTACATTCAGAGAATCAGGCATGAGCAGACCATTAGATAATGTGGCCGGGCATATGGCGCCCAGGCGCAGGTTCATGACCATTTTAGTGGTGCTCTACGTGCTCTCGCTGCCCATAATCTCGGCCGCGTCCTACCTGATACTCAGGCATTACTCGGTGCAGAGCGCGTACGAGCGCGGACAGCTCTATCTCACCATTATCGAGTCGGTCAGGCATTACGTTGAAAAGGAGTTGCGCCCTACCCTCTACAAAGAGTTGCCAGGGAGGTTCGTGCTCGAGGGGATGAGCCGCTCATACGTCTCGGGGAGGGTGGCCCTGGAGGTGAACAATTCCTACGAAGGATTCAGATACAAAAACGCGCAGCTCATCAACCCGAGAAACCCGGACAACCTTGCAGACCCCTTTGAGGCGGGCATTATCCAGCGCCTGAGCAAGAACCCCGACGCACCTGAATGGAGAGGGAACACGAAGACATCAGCCGGGGATTTCTGCGTTATCGCGCGCAGGGGTAAACCCTACTCCGCCCCTTGCCTCAAGTGCCATGGCGCTCCCGCTAACGCGCCCGATGAGCTTGTGAGGCGATATGGACCGGAGGCAGGTTTCAACATGCCAAAGGACTCAGTGGTCTCAGCCGCATTCGTCTACATACCCATATCCACTCACCTTGCGGTGGCCAAACAGGAGGTGCTGGCGTTCATAGGCCTCTACACTGTCTTCTTCGGCATCATGTTCATCTACATCAACCGCAGGAGCTCAGACCTCTACGACCGCATCGAGACTCACAGCAGGAACGCAGAGAGGGTAAGCGCTGACCTTGCAGAGCTTACCTCCACCATGGAATCCATGGTCGCGGAACGCACACTGGGGATGCTGTCTCTCACTGTGGCCGACAAGATAAGAAACCCGACTTCCATTATCGGCGGCACCTGCCGGCACGTGCTGGAGCACGACAGGGAGAACATGCCCGAAAGCCTCAGAAGCAGCCTTGAACTCATCGTTGAGGAGGCGGCCGAGCTTGAGAAGATAGTCAAGGATTTCGAGACACTGGTGCGCTCGCGAAAATCGCATTTTGTGTACGAGGACATCAACGTGGTCATCAACAAGCTTATGCCAATGCTTGAAGGCGAGGCCCGAAAACTGGGCATAGAACTGACCTTTGATCACTCGGAGGGACCGGTCTACCTTAACCTGGAGCAGAACCTCTTCAGAAACGCGATGCACCACCTGGTCATGAACGCCATCGAGGCCACGCCAGAGGGGGGCTCTGTCACGGTATCCACATCGGTCAAGGACAACCACGCCGAGATAGTCGTAAAAGACACGGGCCACGGCCTGGAGACAGTGGGCAATGAGAAGATCTTCGAGCCCTTCCAGAGCACAAAGGAATTGAGTTACGGCCTTGGGCTTCCGCTTGTAAAGCAGATAGTCTCCGAGCACATGGGCGAGATCGAGGCCCATACCCCGCCGGAAGGAGGGGCGGAATTCATTATCCGCCTGCCTCTGAGGTGGGAGCGCGCCCTATAGGGCTATTAATCAATATATAGATACGTATGTGTTGCAATATATGCAGTAAGATTTTATGATAATATATTCCATACTATGAAACGCGCCATTAACATAGGGAAACTTGTGGAAACTCTCAGGCACGAGGACAGCTCTGTGCGCAGAAAGGCCGCCCAGGAGCTTGCCAGCGGCGACGAGCGGGCCATATACCCGCTCATCATGGCCCTGAGGGACGAGAACCCCGGCGTGCAGGACGCGGCCATACGCTCCCTTGTGGCCATGGGCGGCGAAGTGGTGGCATACATGGTCATCCCGCTCCTGAGGGAAGACTCCTACCTCCGCAATACCGCTCAGCTCATGCTCCGTGAGATGGGGCCGGTGGCCGTCCCTATGCTATACCCGTTGTTTATAGACAAGGACGACGACATACGCAAGTTCGCCCTTGACCTGCTCGGCGACATTCAAGAGGGCGTGGACTTGGAGAAGATAATCCCCATGACCTCTGACCCAAACCCCAACGTGCGGGCATCGGCCATCAGGTGCATAGGGCTGCTGGGGCACATTGACGCCGCCGCGCATGTCGAAAAAGCGCTTGAGGACGAGGAATGGGTGGCCTTCACGGCCCTCGATACGCTCGGGCAGATAAAGTCCGATAATTCCGTTGGCGCGATAGTAACGCTTTTAAACAGCGAATCAGAAGCCATCAGGACCGCGGCCCTTGAGACCCTGGGCTCCATCGGCTCGCCCCTGGCCTCTGACGCGCTATTAAAGCACATCATGGGCACCGGGGACGAAGGCGAGAAATCCCTGGCCGTAAAGAGCCTCGTAATGATAGGAGTCACACCTTCCATGAACGGTGTGGCCGGCCTCCTGATGAACATGATGGAGCAGGCCTCCTGGGAGGACAAGCTCATAGCGATAGCGGGCCTTGCGGACCTCAAGGAGCACAAGGCTGTGCCGCTGATAATAGACATCGCAGGCTCCTTGGACGAGTCAGTGCCCGACGACGACGACAAGCTCATCAGCATTATGCGGCTCATGGAGGGTTTTGGGCCGTCGGACGTCTACGCAGACGTGTTAAGAGACCCTGAGATGAAGTTCAAGGGCAAGATCATTGCGGCGGAGCTTGCCGGAAAGACCCGGTCAAAGAGCGCTGTCAGCGCCCTGGTGGAACAGTTGGACACGAATATAAGAGACCTGAGGCGAGCCGCCGCCCACTCGCTGGGGCTGATAGGGACCGACGAGGCAAGGAAGTCTCTCATCGGTCTCATAGCAGACCCGGAAAGCAACGTGCGGAAGATGGCCATCACATGCCTCGGGCTGGAGCCTCACCCGGACTCCTTCGAGCCGCTTTTAAGGCAGCTTGACGAAGAACCATACAACGATGTCCTGGAAGAGATAATAAAGAGCCTCCTCGTGGTGGATCCCAACAGCCTGTACGCCCACCTCGACGGGTTCAAGGCCCGGATTCGGGAGGCCGTTGGCCGGTTCGCCACTGACATGGAGATACTCCTTAAGCTCTCTCGCGACAAGGTCACCCCCGTGAAGCTGGGGGCCATAGCGAGCCTCGGCGAGCTCTCGGACAAGAAGGCCTCCGACAGGGTAGTGGAGGCCATACGCGACGACGACCCGGAGGTCAGGCGCACGGCGGTAATCGCGCTTGGCTCAATGGAGTTGGGGCAGGAGAAACTGAAATCCCTTCTCGAGGACAAGGACATGTGGGTGAGGGTCCATGCCGTAAGGAGCCTTGGCAACAGCCTCAGGCAGGACATGCTGGAAGCCCTGGCGCCCATGCTCAGGGACGACGACATACCGGTGGTCCTTGCTGCGGTGGAGAGCATGGCGCTTATCGGCGGCAAGGACGCCTTTGCAAGCTTGAGCGCCATTGCCAACCACAAGGACGAGGCGGTCCGAAAAGCTGCCAGCGAAGTGCTGGAAGGTATTTAAAAAATAAAAGGGACAGGGAGCCAGGGAGAGGCAAATGAGTTTCGTACTTAGTGATTCAACATTCAACCAGCTTGCCGAGTTCATCAAGGAAAAGACCGGCATACACATCCCTCCCACGAAGAAATACCTGATCGAGAACCGCCTGTTCAAGACCCTTGAGGACTATAACCTCAAGGGCTACGACGAGTACCTCTTCCTGCTCAAGTACTCTAGCAACGGCAGGGAGGTGAACCGGCTCTTCGACGCCATCACCACCAACGAGACCTTCTTCTTCCGCGAGCCACTGCGCATATTTGTCCGCGGCGTTTTCCGCGAGGATCGTCGACTCTTCCCTGTTCTTCTTGCTGACTTCGGTGTATATGAAGTAGCCCAAAATGCCGACCACCACGACTACCAGGCTGATCCAAAGGGGGATGCGTATTGCTATGATTATCTGCGACAGTTTATCTTTGATTTTCTGAGCAGTCCCTATCTTCTCTTCGGGCTTAACCATTTAGAGCTCCCTTCGATTAGTCTCGAGATATTTTCAGCTCTTTGATCAATCGCGAAAGGTAGGTTCGCTGTATTCCCATCACTTCCGCCGATATTGTCTGATTCCATCCATTAGAGCACAAAGTATTGGCAACAAAAAGCTTTTTGAACAGGTTCACGGCCTCTTTCAGATTCTTGCCCTGAAACTCGTCCGTATCGGAAAAGGACATGGCGTCGGAGAAGAGAGTATCCGCCGTGATATATTCGCCCTCCTGGGTCAGCACGACCGCCCGTTCGATCGCGTTTTCCAACTCTCTGACGTTGCCCGGCCAGGTGTAGGACAGCAGTTGCGCGGATGCCTCCTCCGAAAACCCCCGAGTCTGCTTTTTCATCTGTCTGCTGAATTGGTCTAGAAAAGTATCCGCCATGAGCGGGATGTCTTCTCTGCGCGAACGCAGAGGGGGCACGTATATGGGCAGCACATTGAGCCGGTAATAGAGGTCGGTCCGGAACAGGCCCTGCTGAACCAGCTTCTCGATGTCACTGTTGGTGGCGGCCAGTATCCTTACATCCACCGTAATCGGCTGGCTGCTCCCTACTCTTTCGAAGGTCTTGTTTTGCAGCACCCTGAGCAGCTTGGCCTGAACGGCAAGCGGCATGTCGGCTACCTCATCCAGGAAGAGGGTGCCCCTGTCGGCCAGCTCAAAACGACCGCGTCGATCGTCGGTAGCATCCGTGTAAGCGCCCTTTACATGCCCGAAGAGCTCGCTCTCGAGCAGTCCTTCCGGCAGGGCCGCGCAGTTGACGCGTATGAACGGTTTGTCCTTGCGCTTGCTGTGGAGGTGGATCTGTTCCGCAAACAGTTCCTTGCCTACGCCACTTTCACCTAAAATGAGGACCGATGAATCCGTCTCCGCCGCCCGGTAAGCTATCTTGAGCTTTTCTTTGATGGCGTTGCTGGCGTAGATGAAGGTGTGATAGCCGGGCGTGGTCCGCACCTGCTCCTGCAGCAAAACGATCTCTTCCTTCGCTTGCTGGTAGGCTTTGGCGTTTTGGATCGCTATGGCGGCCTGCGTGGCGAAGATTTCGAGCCATTTCAGATCGTCGTCATTGAATTTCCGGCCGTCCTGCTTATTGATAATCTCTATAACGCCGATGCAATTTTCCTTGATGCGCATGGGAACGGCCAGAATAGAGGAAGTGGGAAATCCGATACTCTGGCTGATTTTTGATTGGAAACGTTTGTCCGATTGCACATCGTTGACGATGAGCGACGTGTTGTGCTTTGCGACCCAGCCCGCGATGCCCTCGCCCATTTCCATGGAGAATCTCTTGATCTCGGTGCCCTTCTTGCCCAGAGCGATTTCGAAGTAGAGCTTGTTGTTTTCGGGGTGTACCAGCAGAAGCGACGAAGTTTCCCCCAGAGTCAGCCGGGTTGCCGATTGTATTATGCGCGTGAGCAGCGCTTTGAGATCCGTATAATTCGAGTTGATGAGAGTATTTATTTCGATTAAGGTTTCTAACCTGTGATTGTCGAGAGATATATCTAACATGAACGGAGAGACATCACTCGGTCGATTTGTCCTTGACCAGGTCGCCTATCGTTGCCGTCTCACTGGCGCCTTCGTCGTGGATGTAGCGAGCCAGCTCTACCCGGTTTTCTTGCCTGAGAAACTCTCTGCGGGACAATGACAATCTCTGCTTGCTCGCATTGATCTCGGTGACTACGGCCTTGATGGTGTCGCCTTTTTTATAATTAGCCTGAATTTTATCCAGATCTTCCGTGGAAGAGTCGTACAAGTTGTTCTTGTTGATCAAGCCCTCGATATCGCCCTGAACCCGCACAAAAAAACCGAAATCGGTAATGCTGGTGATCTCTCCTTCGACAGCGCTGCCCTTGGGAAAGGCTTTTTGCAGGGACAGCCAGGGGTCCTCCGAAAGCTGCTTGAGCCCGAGCTTGATCCGCCGGGCCTGGGTGTCTATGCCGATCACCATAACCTCGACCTCATCGCCGGCATTCAGAACCTCGGACGGAATCTTGGGCCTCTTGGTCCAGGAAAAGTCGTCCAGGTGCAAGAGACCGTCGATGCCTTCCTCGAGCACGATAAAGGCACCGAAGCTCGACAGGTTCTTGACGTGCCTCTTGATTCGCATACCCTCTGGGTAGCGTGCCTCGATGTCGTCCCACGGGTTCGGCAGCACTTGCTTGAGGCCTAGAGAAACTTTGCCGGCCGGAACGTCGTATTCGAGTATCTTCACGTCGACGTCGTCGCCAATTTTCAGCACCTCTTTGGGGTGCTTTACGCGTCTTACCCACGAGAGCTCGGAAATATGGGCCAACCCTTCGATTCCTTCCTCCAACTCGATGAAAGCACCGAAATTGGTGAGCTTGGTCACCCGGCCGCGCACAACATCGTCGATCCCGTACTTTTCCTCAAAGCTCGACCAGGGGTCTTCGGTGAAGTGCTTGAGGCTGAGGTTGATGCGATTCTCCTCGGCATCGATTCGTATGACCTTCAAGGCCAGTTTTTCCCCTAACTCAACAACTTCCTTGGGCGAGTTGACGTGGCCCCAGCTCATGTCGTTGATGTGCAGCAACCCGTCGAAACCTCCCAGATCGATAAAGGTCCCAAAAGAGGTGAATGTTTTAGCCACACCCTCCACTTCATCCCCGATCTTGACGGATTCGAAAAATTGCTCTCTTCTTCTCTTGTTTTCTTTTTCCAGCCAGGCTCTGCGCGAGAGAACGATATTGACCCTTCCGTTGGAGTAGAGCCGCTCAACATGGAATTTTGACTTCAGTTTGACGAGCTTATCGATGTTTTCGTCATCGACCCTGGACGTGTCCGCTTTGGACAGGGGCAGAAATCCCCGTAAGCCAAAACCGAGATCGACGTCGTAGCCGCCTTTGACGAAGTTGCTGATCAATCCTTCTACGGGCTCCTTTTCAGCGAATGCCGTGCGTAATTTTTTCCAGAAAAGCTTTTCATCGGCCCGCTTCTTAGAGACGACGATGGACCCTTCCCGCCCTTCTTTCCGTAGAAGGATCACATCGACGGCATCGCCGATTTCGGGTTTCGTAGAGAACTCCGACAGGGGCACCTTACCTTCCGACTTGTAACCCACATCTACAAAAACGCTCTCATCGACGATTTGGATGACCTTACCGTTGAGCATCTGGCCTTCTTCGATAGATTCAAGGGACTTTATGTACTGCTTTTCCAGCTCTTCAGATGAGTAATTATCAGATAATTTGGGGGGTTTCTCTGTCATATATTGCTTGTTTCTCCCGAGTATTTGATCACAATGCGTATTTTGGTTAATATATCATAATACTGCGAAAATAATCAACAACGCGGCATCCATTACGACCTAAAAAACCCCGGCTAACCGGGGTTTTTCCTGTCATTGTCCATACGATGCTGAGCCGAGTTTATTTCACCGCCAGGCCGCGCCGCAGGGCGAACCACTGCAACTCGCTCGGGGTCAGATCTCGATAGCGCCCGGGCTTCAGCATGCCGAGCTCAACGACGCCGATGCGGATACGGTGGATTTTCGACACGTGGTACCCAAAGTGCCTTAAGACTTTTCGGATTTCCCTGTTTTTGCCCTGGCTCAAAACCAGACGGCACCGGCGGCCGCTCAATGCGCCGTATCTGCACAGTTTGTAAGACTCACCCTCGATGTCTATCCCCCGTTGATAGAGCTGAAGGTGGTGCTTATCCATGCTCTCGCGTGTTTCCACAAGGTATTCTTTTTCCACGCCCGAGGAGGGGTGGGCGGCCCCCTGCGCAAAGGCTCCGTCATTCGTATAAAAAATCAGACCACTCGATGCCATGTCGAGCCTTCCGACGTGAAATACCCTCTCCCCGGGTTTCCTGTGGATGAGATCTACCGCGAGTGGCCTACCGTAACGGTCGTGGTTGGAGCATAAGAAGCCCACAGGCTTGTGCAGGGCGTAGTGGACCGAGCGTTCTACCGGACAAATCAGCGCTCCGTCGAGTGAAACCACATCGTCGGTCTCGACCGAGCGCCCCATCTCCGTAACGATCGTGCCGTTTACACTTACGCGGCCGTCTGCGATTATTTTTTCACATTTTCTGCGGGCGCCTACGCCGCAACGGGACATATATACGTGAAGCCTGAGGCTACCGCTCATACGGTTCGAATCTCTCCTGCTCCAAATCGTCTAATTTGGGCAAGTCTGAGATGCTGTTCAGGCTGAACCGCATCAGAAACTCTCTCGTAGTCCCGTACTGTACAGGTCTTCCCGGAACGTCTTTTTTGCCGGTAGTGCGAACGAATTTATGATCGAGCAAATGCCGCAGCATGCCATCTGCGGATACCCCGCGCATACTTTCTATCTCGGCTTTTGTAATCGGCTGGGAATAGGCGACGATAGCAAGGGTTTCTATGGCGGCCCGCGACAGCTTTTTTTCGCTGCCTTTGGCGAACCGATGCTTCAGTCGAGCCCAGTATTCTTTCTTAGGCGCAAAGCAGTAGCCGCCGGCCACCTCTGCCAGCTCGATGCCGTGGCAGCTCTTGGCATATTCCAGCTTTATGGCCTCGAGAGAATCGAGCAGCTCCTGGCGGGTGAGGCCCGTTATCCTGGAAAGCGCCGCCAGGTCGACTGGTACGCTTTCCAGATACAGGAGGCTCTCGACGAGCGCCGTGTCATTGCTCTGTGGCATGTGTTTTCGGTGCCTCGATGCCGACGATTCGGATGTGCCCGTACAGCTTGTGCTGATACAGGCGTATGATCTGCTGTTTGGCCAGTTCTAGAATAGCCATGAAAGCACAGATTATCTCCAGAACCGAGCCGCCTCTGGTTATGATGGCGGAGATTTCGAATTTCCCCTTGGTTTCCAGCAACTCGAGGACCAGGGCCATTTTTTCGTTGACGGTCATCTCTTCGTGGAGATCGATGATGCGCTCCATGGATATAGAGGACACCAGCGTCGAAAACGCCTTGAGCAGGTCCCAGACAGCCACTTCCTCCCACATCTCTTTTTCGGGGTGCAAGAGCTCGATTTCCCTCTCTCTCCTGGCAGGAAGCCAATCTGCTTCAGCCTGCTTAGAGGCGATGAGCTGACCGAGAGATTTGTGCTTTTGATACTCGATGAGGCGTTCTACCAGCTCGGTTCTGGGGTCTTCCGTATCATCGTCCACATCGATACCCTCGGGCAGCAGAAGGCAAGACTTGATGTAGAGCAACGTGGAGGCCATTACGCAAAACTCCGTCATATCATCCAGGTCGGATTCGGCCGTGGCCAGGTAATCCAGATACTGTTTCGTGATATCAGCGATGGGAATATCATATATGTTGACCTCGTTCTTACGAATAAGAAACAGCAGAAGATCGAGGGGCCCCTCAAATTCTCCAATGCTGTATGTCGGTTGACGAGTAGAAATTTCTTCTGTCAATACGTGACCTTCTGGAGCATTCTCCTTCTATAACGCGCTTGGATTATAGTCTCTGGGTTTATAGCTGTAAACACCTTGATTTTCCAGTCGAGCCAGGCTGTCGGAGAACGGGACGCCTGTGGCGGGATGCGCCAATTCAGGGGCCAGATCCATCAGGGGCAGCAGCACGAACTGGCGCTCTACCATTTCAGGGTGTGGAATGACCAGCGTACGCGTTGTCAATACCGTTGTTCCGAACAGGAGTATGTCTATGTCGATAACCCGCGCCCCGTGACGGGGCACTGAGCAGCGATCTCTGCCCATCTTCAGCTCGATTCTTTGAACGCGGGACAAGAGCTCGAAGCATGGCATTTTCGTCGTACCGCAGACGACTGCATTCAGGAAGCGGGGTTGATCGCGCACGTAGAGCGGTTCTGTTTCGTATATGCGGCTCATGCGCAACCCGGCCATGAATTCGCTCAATTCCGTTACGGCGCGGTCGAGCGCCTGTTCGCGGTTTCCAAGGTTCGAACCCAGTGCCAGGTAAGTGGCTGCGCCGCTCTGTAATGGGGTCTTTGTTTCGTTCACCGCTGATAGAGCTCGTTTAGAGGTTTTGTCCGCCTTCGGCTGCACCGGCCTTCGATTCAACCTTGTCCGGCGCCGTGGTTGTGCCGGCGTCGCCCGCCGCGTCATCTCCGGACGCGGCCACGGCCTTACCCGGGAAAAGGACTTGCCTTACCCTCTTTTCGACACTTTCGTATATGTCACCGTTCTTCTCCAGAAACAACTTGGCGTTTTCCCGTCCCTGGCCGATTCTCTCTTCGCCGTAGGAGTACCACGAGCCGCTCTTGCTGATAATATTTTGGTCCACAGCCGCGTCCAGGAGGCTGCCACTGGCCGAAATACCCTTGCCGAAGATGATTTCCAATTCCACCTTGCGGAAGGGGGGGGCTAATTTGTTCTTTACGACTTTGACCCTTACCTTGTTTCCAATCGCATCGTCAGTGCCCTTGGAAATCGTTTCGATTTTGCGAACCTCCAGGCGCATTGAGCAGTAGAATTTGAGAGCCTTGCCCCCCGTGGTGGTTTCGGGATTGCCGAACATGACGCCTATCTTCATGCGAATCTGGTTAATAAAAATGACGCAGGTTCGGGACTTTGAAATGGTAGCCGTGAGCTTTCTCAAGGCCTGACTCATGAGACGAGCCTGCAGACCCATGTGAGAATCTCCCATGTCGCCTTCGATTTCCGCTCTGGGCGTCAAGGCAGCGACAGAGTCGATTACAATAACATCTACGGCGCCCGATCGTACCAGGGACTCCACGATTTCGAGAGCTTGCTCCCCTGTATCGGGTTGAGACACCCACAACTCGTCGATATTTACACCGAGATTGTCGGCATAAGCGGGGTCCAGAGCGTGTTCTGCATCGATGAATGCGACGATGCCGCCCAGTTTCTGCGCTTCTGCTATGGCGTGCAAGGCCAATGTCGTCTTGCCTGAGGATTCGGGACCGTATATCTCGACTACGCGACCCCGAGGGTACCCCCCTACTCCCATTGCCGCATCGAGCAGGATAGAGCCCGTTGGTATCACCGCGATTTGAGCTCTCGCCTCTTCGCCCAGTTTCATCAGGGAACCCTTGCCGAATTGTTTTTCTATCTGCAGCCTGGCGGACTCGAGGGCCATGAATTTCTGTTGAGCGTTTTTGTCGTCGCTTTTCTTCTGGGCCTGATTTTCTTTTACGGCCATCCTATATCTCCCTTCTTACCAATTATAACGGGCTGTCTTCCTCGATGCTTTCACATTAGCCAAAAAAACCGATACTAGAAACGAAGGCTCCGGCCTCTGATATAAGGAAAAGCTTGAAGAAGTTTGCTTGCTCACTCGTTCTCTCTATCCTCTGCGCGACAGCATTCCCCACTGACATCGCCACGTGGATAGCGCAGAGCAGCCGATCGGATAACGGCGTTATCCGGAATCTTATTGCCGACAGCGCGCTGGAGGAGTCGCTCCGATTCGCGAAAGCGCTGGCTCATCGACCGGATAGCTTCATGCAGGATATCATAGAATTCCTCTTCGATCAACATAATCCGGCAAACCCGAGTCTGACCCATCTGGAAATGCTGTTCAACAGCGTGCTCGAGAGCAAGTCCGGTCCCGATCTGCGAGCGTGGGTCAATGAGAACAGGCGCATACTGAAGTCGCTGCTTACCAGGCTCGGAGAGATCCGGAATCGTTTCTTGTGCGCCCACCTGCTGTCATTGCTGCCGGAGATGGAGCTCGATGAAGGCCGGAGCATCTTGATGAGCGCCGCGAATTCGCTCGTGATCGATGTCCGCAAGGGCAATGGCTACCTTCCGCCCGGCAAACTCGCCGAAGCTCTGTCGCTTTGCGACGTCACAGGGCAAATCGGCGAAAAAACGCTGCTGGAGACGGTTCTCAGTCTGGTAGAAGATTCGAAACAGCCAATCTTGATTCGAAAAGCAGCCCGCACGGCGCGCGACCTCGGCCGGCCTTCACCTCAACTTGTGGATTGACACGCCCTTGAAGGACAGCCCGGCGGCGCCATAATCGACCTGCGCCAGAATATCG
>SDBT01007023.1_pt1 | contig 18588 bp, 16 predicted proteins | sample 2277101 | NCBI WGS metagenome assembly SDBT01 (sample SAMN10404973, study PRJNA504765) | marine sediment metagenome | isolation source: marine sediment core GS10_PC15, 103 cmbsf | place: Arctic Ocean: Southern Knipovich Ridge | collected 2010
AGTCATTCGACTTTGATGTGAATTATCAAGGACGTTTGAGTCTCGCTATGGCTGCTGTACAAACGAATGCAATGGAAGCTACCTTAAGTAAATGGGCACCATATGCCCAATTGTCACCTGTGCTTGAGAATATAGACTGGGATAAGGGCTTCAGGGAAAGTTGGCTTGCATCAGGAGCACCTGCTGACGTATTAAAAGACTTTGATGAGATGATGGAAGCTAGACAAAAACAACAGCAATTACAAGAAGCTGCAGCTCAGGCTTCTATTGCAAAAGACGGAGCTAAAGCTTTAAAGGATGCAAGCTCTACTCCCGAAGAAAATAGTCCAGCAGAACAATTGATGGGAGGATAAAGAAATGTTAGACAATAATAAATCTGACCAACAAAAGATTGAGAATGAAAAGAGGAACACAGAGAAAGCTCTATGGTATAAAAGAATGGCTGTTAGTGATGATGGTAAGAAGATAATGATAGACCTTGCCGACCACTGTGGATATAACAAGACAAGTGTTTGTCGCCAACAGCCGAACTCTAACCAAACAATGTATTGTGAAGGTATTAGAAGCGTATTTCTTTACATTCAAGATAAGATCAACAGAAAAGATAGTAATAATTAAATAGGAGAAAAGAAATGAAAGTAGAACTTAAAGATTTGTGGGAAGAATTAGAGTTAGACGAGAGTCTAAAAGAATATGTAGAAGGAAGAATTGATAATTATATTTTCCGAATTACAGATAGAGCGGATAATGCAATAAAAACTCTGGTCGCATCGGCTCTCGAAGAAATGAGAAAAGACATAGAGAGTTCAAAAACATTTGCTATCTGTGCAGATACTAAAATAAATAAGCATTTGCTATCTCATTGCAAATTACCAGAAGAATTAGTAAAAGCAAGTGAGGATATATGTAATCTACCAGAACCTTCAGCACACGAACTTCGCAACAGAGCAAGGATTAATAAAATAAACCTCGAAATTAAATAGGAGAAAAATCATGGCAGACTTTATGGACGCTGCACCAGCAGCAAACACAGCACCGAGCACAGAATCAAACGAACCAATTAAAGAAGCGACTAGTAACGCACCATCATCTGAACCTTCATCGAGTTGGATGAACGGTAACGGAGACTTTGGAGACGGAGTACCTGAAAATATTAAAAATTTACTAGACTCTAAGAAATGGACTAATGTAGAGCAGCTTGTAAAAGGTTATTCTGAGTTAGAGAAATTCAAAGGAGTAGCAAGTGGAGACCACCTTGTATTTCCTGAGAACGCAGAAGATGTAGAAGGCTGGAATAAGATATACAGCAAACTCGGCAAGCCTGAAACAGCCGATAAATATGAATTTAAAAACGAAACAGGAGTAGAGATTGGCGATGAATTGATGTCGGCCTTTAAAGAGTTTGCTCATAAAGAAAATTACACTCAAAAGCAACTAGCAGGTGCTGTTCAATTTCAGCTCGAAGCAGTTAAGGCAAGTGAAGAGATATCTGCCCAACAGAGCCAAGAGAGAAAAGACAGCAATATAGAAGCAATGAAAGATAGATGGAAAGACAAGTATGATACTACCCAGACTAAGATAAATGCTATAGCTGAGAAGCTACAGGTTAAAAGTTTTCTTGAAGAGATGGGAATTGATAAAGAGCCTGAGATAGTAAATATGCTCTTAACAATAGCTAATAGCGATTCTGAGGATAATTTAAATCCTGACGGAGCACCTGCTCCTGCTGCAAAAGGCCTACAAGAACAACTAAAAGATATAATGTCAACTAAAGCATTTGCAGATAAATTCCACGTAGATCATAAAAAGATTATGAGCGATTATATGAATTTAACTAGACAGATCGCTAATGCGGGACTAGGAAGAGCTCCTAGTAACTAAAATATTAAAAGAATAAAAAAATAAAAAAGGATATGTCGATATAGATATAGAATATAAATGATAATGGAATACAAAAGATAGGGTCGCTCCCGAAAAGCGGTTTACTCAGCCGCAATCTTTTGTTTTAATATGAGTAAAGATAGGAGTATCTAATGAAAAAGATATGTAAAGTATGTGGTAGGGAGTTTGAAGCTAAAGGTAAGCAAAAGTGTTGTAGCAAAAAATGTTCTGAAGAAAATACAAAAGAATATTATAAAAGACCAGAAGTAAAAGAAAAAAGAAAAGTAAAACAAAGAGAATATAGACAGATACCTGAAATAAAAAAGAAGATAAAAGAACGAAATATAAATTTTTATCAAGAACATAGAGAAGAAATACTTAGCAAAAGTAAAGAATGGGAGAAAGAGAACAAAGAACAAAGAACAAAGAAGAGAGTATAAGAGTAAGAACCGTAGAAGATGGTGTCTGAACCGTAAATATGGTATCACAGAAAAAGATTATGATAACATATTTAAAGAACAAAATGGAGTCTGTGCTATTTGTGGCAGACCTGAAACTATGGAAAGAAATGGCAAGGTTAGTCCTTTATCGGTTGACCATTGCCATAAAACGAATGTTGTTAGAGGATTACTTTGCAACGAGTGTAATAGTGGATTAGGAAAATTTAAAGATAATATAGACGTAATGGCTTCGGCTATTTCGTATTTACAACAAAATAATAATTCGGATAACCTGCAAGGGCCTGATGACAATTAGCAAAGACTAATCGAGTAGCTACACGTAAGATAGTAGTTTTTTTGGCCTCCTTTAAAAAGAGATAACCTAAGACGTTGTAGGTTAACTAATTTTAATTTTAAAAAGGAGTACAACAATGGCAAATTTCGTAAGAAATTCCAATGATACGAGCGGATATACAGAAGCGTTCTATAACAGCTACACAACTGGATACGAACATGTCCTGCAAGAGAAGAAACCTCAATATCAGGGTTTACTACGTGAAGAGAGAATCGAAGGCGAGAATGAAGCATATGATTTTCTCGGCACTATCGAGCTTGACGAAAAGACCACTCGATTTGAGGACCTTCCAGTCGAAGATGTTACTCACAACCGTAGGTGGATAGAACCTAAATTTTATGAGAAGGGTTTGTTTGTTGATAAACTTGACGACATTGCTCTTCATACAGACCCAACCAGTGATTATATTAAAGCATTGGCTAAGGGCGAAATCAGAAGGCAGAATATTACAGTTACTAATGCTTTCTTCTCAAATGTAAATGGTGGTAAAAGCCCAGCTGACGACACTTTTGTTTTCACTGAATCTGCTTATGTCACTTCTACAAGGCTTACAACTGGTGGAAGAGTTATTGTTCACGATGTACAAAACGACTTTACTGCGGGTGGAGTATCTTCAGGTCTTACTATAGATAAATTAATTCTTGCTCGTCAAGCATTAATGGAACTTGAGAACGATCCCGATGACATGTTTTACATTGCAGTATCACCGAAGCAAATGACAGACCTTCTTCGTGAAGCAGAGACCCAGAGTATTGACACGAACATTATACGTTCACTCGTAAATGGTACGGTTAATGAGTATATGGGTTTCAGGTTCGTAGTTACGAATCGAATTGTAGTAGGTTCTAGTAATGACGTTGATTCAAATACAAACGTCTTTAAGGTTCCTGTCTGGACAAAAGAGGGAATGCTTTTTGCTAAGCATCAATCCCCAATATTTAACGTTGACTGGCTGCCTCGCAAGCAGATTTGGCAGGTTTCTGCTCGTGTCGGCATGGCCTCAATTCGTATGGATGAAGACAAAGTTCTTCAAATCGAATGCATTTAATTAAGAAAGGATATAAATTATGAGTGATCTTGGAATATTTACAAGCACAAATCAAGCACTTAAAGCTGCTCCTGCGATAGGAACATTTATTGATGTTTCTGTTGATACGGCTAAGCTCCGTGTTATGAAGGACCAGGGTTTTTGGACTGGAACAGATTTAGGACAAAACAGTACAATGGCTTTTGGAACATTGCCTAAAGGTGCTCTAGTTATAGACACAATCATAGAACCGATTGCTTCTACTGGAGTTCCTACGGTAACATCTAACGCTATTACTGGAACCATTGGCCTTTTGGCTGGTGATTCTGAATCTGCTGATCTTGACGCACTAGGAACGTTTACAACTTTAGCAACAGTTACAGCACAAAGACTTACACCAACACCTGACGGAACTGTATATGATGGAGTTACGAAGCTAAACGAAAAACGACAGGTATCTGTTATTTTTAGTGGAGCTATTGAAGGTGTAGCTGCCGAGGGTATTAACCTCACAGTTATTTACACCGTAGACTAGTATTTAAATGGGAGTGGTTTTTACGGTCACTCCCATTTTTTAAACGAATAAAAGAATTCAATTAAGTATTTAGAAACAGGAGGTGCATCTTGAGTCTCACAGGTCAAGAATTAATTCACAACTTATCACTCGGCCTTTTAGGGGAGTACCAAGTAGAAGATACTGCAGCTTCTCGTGCGTTAAAACAAAACCTACTTTGTATTCGATACTACGACTCTGCAAGAGATTTATCATTACGTTCTCATCCATGGAATGAGGCGAAAAAAAGAGTTCTTATCGCACAGGGTTCTGACGAGCCTGTTTTTGGTTATGATAGAAGATACACTCTTCCAACTGATTCCCTAAGAATATTGTCGGTCAATGACAGTTTTGGTGCAGATGTAAAGAATAGGGCTGCTGGAGTTGACCCTTGGGAAGTAGAAAACGGAGAGATTTACTCAGACTCTGGCCAAATACCTCAAACATGGGCAACTAATACTAAGTTTGTAGATGGTGATTTCTTATCTGCCACAGCAGTTGTTTGGGCTACTTCAACAGCCTATATAGCAGACCAGTTTGTTAAGACTGGTGGCAAGGTTTACCAAGTCTTGGTAGACCATACATCCTCAACAATAGCAGCAGATATAACATCTGGTGATTTACAGGTTGGGGTTCTGGGTAGCACTGGAACCTACGAAGTTTTAGTAAGCCATATTTCTGATACCCTACTTGCCGATGTTGCCTCTGCAAATATACAGGCAGTCGGCTCTGAATCTAGAGTTATTTTTGTTGAATATATATTCCAGCTAACTGACACGACTTTATTTTCAATCAATCTGGAAGAAGCTATTAGTGTCCAATTAGCTATTAAGATTCTTCCTGGTATAAAGAATGATCCAAAAGGGAAAGCAGAATTAATTAATGAATTCGAGAGACTGGTTATGCCAAAGGCAAGATCTGTTGATGGTGCAGAAGGTAAACCTCGTAGATACAATAGCTCATCATGGCTTCGCTCGCGAAGTGGAGGAAGAGGAATATGGTAATGAGACAGATATGCAAAAGTAGGGGTTAATTAGTATGAAAGAAAAAGCACAATTTACTGCCGTGGATTCGTACAACGAAGTAAAAGCTGTTACCTCTACTTCATCTGTACCTACGGTATTCCCATTTGGTGTAACATCGGGTGATATGGATTTACTTAGCTCAAGCAACGGTGCTGTGGGGACAGAGACCGCCGCATACAGGTTAGAGATAATAATGAAGGGTGTTACTGCTGGTACAGCCACTGTAGCAATCACAGGGGCATCAGAGGGTGGACCTGAGGAGCATATATGTTCAGTAGATGTTAGTTCTACTGCTGATGTAGTAGAATCAGGGACATTTAGAATTATAGACGCTATGGTATTAACATCTACTCATTTGGATGGTTTGGGGATAGCAGTAGCAGATTCAGGTAATAGTCGTGTTGCTAAATTAGGATTCGATGCGTTAGGCTACAGATATATTAAGTTTTATGTTACAGTACTAACAAATATAACAGATTTGCGTATTTACGCAAGATATTTTTAAGGAGTTAAATTATGACAGTTTCCTCAGGATCAATAACAGTAACAGAAACCCCAGAAGTTATAACGAGATTAAATCGTTATACTTGTTGGGAAAGAATTGTTACTTTTTCATTAGTTGAAGGTGACGAATCAGGAACGGCAGTAGTACCAATTAACGGAGTATTGCAAAAAATAGTTGTCAAATTAACTGATTATGCATCAAATCCTTCAGTAGATACTGACATGGATGTATCTCTGACTGACAATGGAGATAATACTATATGGTCAGTACAAGATTTAGACAAAAATGATACTTACAACTACAGTGTTAGCGAACCAATTGTAAATGAAGTGAATGTCGTATTGGGATTTACTACCCCAGATGGAGATGCAACGGTTACGGTAACATTACGAGGAGTTTAATATGTTCAGACCAGAATTGCTTAAGCCAGAGATCTCTGATGCGTCAGAGGTTTTGCATCTAAAATTATGGGAAAGTACTATATTTGACTATCCTTTTAATAGGTATACAGGTACTCTTTTGGGAGGTACTGGCACTCCAGTTTCGTCACCTCCAGGCTTTGTTTTTTCTGCAACTAACACACAATATATAGATATAGGAGCAGGTCCAGCAAGTGTTAAGACTGTTTCTCTTTGGATAAAACAGGATGATATTTCAGCTAATGAATATCCGATAGACCTTAATGGGACAGATTATTTATCTGTCGAGTCAGGAGAGGTAACGGTAAACGGGTTCACTGCTGCCACGTTATATGTAAATGGAATAGTGGGAACAAGTGGTGTTACCTCAATAGCTGCTGGGGTATGGTCGCATATAGTTATAACTGACACAACCTATTCAAACTCTTCTGATTTGGATATAGGTCGGGCAGATATAGGACCAGCAGTTTATTATGATGGTTTAATATCAGATGTAAGACTTTACAGTTTAGTTCGCACCGCTGCGAATATTAGAGACTTATACGAACAAACTCGTTGGAGGTATGGAGTCTAATGCCGGTTAAACAAATAAAAACTAGTTGGAATTCGGGTGAACTATCTGAATACATGAGTGCGAGAGAAGATGTAAATAAATATCATAACGGTGCTTCAAAAATGATTAACGCTACTGTTCTGCCTCATGGAGGGTTCGTAAAGAGATCTGGTACAGAGTACATAGCTACTGCTCCAAATAAAGCGAATCTTATACCATTTGAGTTTTCGGTTGATGATACACTTGTTTTAGAATATAGTAATTTACTACTTAGATTCTATAAAGATGGAGCATCAGTATTAGGAGATACGGGCACAGAGGTTGATGCAACTTATGCCGCTGCGGGAACAGTTCTTTCTCATTGGAAAATGAATGATAATGCGGCTAATACCTCAATAGATGATACTGCCGCTGCTCACGATGGAGTGGCAAGTGCTAATACGGAGGATATACGAGCCCTTGGTCATGTTGGTACTGGGTGTATGGATTTGGATGGTCAATTTGCAATAGCAATAACAGATGGTGATGATGCAGATTTTTCTTTTATCGAGGGAAATCCTTCAGCCAGGGGCAATTTCAGTATTGCTGGATGGGTGTATATAAACCCCACTGGTGCAGAACAAATCATAATGGCTAAGTGGGATGAAACGGTTGGCTCTCAAGGTAGGGAATGGAAATTACTCCTTGACGCAGACTTAAAACTAAAAATGATTATCGCTGATGAAAGTCTTTTCCTGGACAATGATCTTGTTGCTCACTGGAAGTTGAATGATAGTGAACAGACATCTACGGTAATAGATGCAAATGGTAGTCACAATGGAACTTTGTCAGATGGAGTTAACAATTACACATCTGACCATAGTGTTGATAGCAAAACTGGTAGTAACATGGTAAATGCTTTTGATTTTGATGGGAGTAACGATCAAGTTACAATATCAGACCACAATGATTTTAGTTTTGGGGACGCTTCTAACGATAGTCCGTTTTCTATAAGTGCATGGATAAATATGGATGACGCTACTGACTTTATAATAATATCAAAGGCCAGTATTCTCAATAACGAAGAATGGATATTTCATGTAGATGCTAGTGATAAGTTGGCGGTGAGGTTACTCGACCTATTAAATAACCAATGGATTGGTAGAAAATACAATACAGCTATCACGGCACAACAGGGTTCATGGATTCATGTTGTTATGACTTATGATGCAACAGAAGCCCCAAGCGGAATAACCCTATATCTTGATGGAGTGGCAGTTGATAATGCAGATAATAACTCTGGTGCATATACTGCTATGCACAATACTGCAAGTGATGTGGTGATAGGGAGAACGTCAGGTGGCAACTACGACAGGTCGGCTGAAGGAAAAATAGATAATGTAATGATATTTAATAAAGAACTTTCGCAGGCAGAAGTAACAACTTTGTATAATGCTGGGGACGGTACTGAGAAATTAAATACTGATTCTCCTTTCAGGTTGTCCGACGATGCGATTGATACTGGGTGGCAATTTATCGGAATGACTTATGAGGGTGAAAATGGTGCATGGACGGGTGCAACTGCTGCAAATTATATAACATTATATGTTAGTGATGCTGTAGCGGCATCAACGGCAACTAACCTTTCAACTTATGTGACAATGGAAGATACAGCCGCTCAGACAAGAATAGGGGCACAGGAATCTACTGCTGGTGTAATTGAGAAAATCTTTAATGGAAAAATAGATAACCTCGCAATATTTACAGATACATTGAGTGCTTCGGATATGGCAAGTTTTGTATCGAGCGGGGTATATAGTATCGTATCTCCATATACGTCTGCACAATCATTCCAAGTCCACACTACCCAGTCAGCGGATGTGATGTACCTCGCCCATAAAGATATTCACCCACAGAAGTTATCGAGACGAGGTGCGACAGATTGGATAATCGAAGATGTCCCATTTACAGGAGGACCTTTCTTATTAGAAAACACAACGGCAGCTTCTTTAGTTGGCTTCGCCAGAACGGGAGGAACGGCAAGGTCGGGATATTATTTCCCCTCAGAAGCAACTGGAACATTAACAGCAACAGCACATTCTCCATTTAATTCTAATATGGTTGGTGCTTTATGGTCGGTTAATCATACAAGACCAGATAATACTACATCTACTCCTGACAACTCGACCAATACCGCCCCAACAGACCTAACTAATGCAGTTAGGACTCTGGGAGATTACACATTTGATGTTAGTAAATTTGCAACAGACGACATTTCTATTTTATGGAGAAAGCAGGGGACAGGCGAGTGGCAGAAATTTAGACCATTCTCGGCGGCAAGTTCGTTTTCTGCGACAGAGGATGAGAAAGATACTTATTATGCGTTCACACGAGCAGCTGGTGATACAGTGGTGGCTACATTTGTTGCTAAAAATCAAGTCAACCAAGGTGTGGTAAAGATAACCTCTTTTACAAGTTCAACTATAGTTGCTGTAACAGTAGTTGACCCGGTATTGAGTGATAATTCCACAGATGCCGCAGTAACAACATCTATGTGGGCAGAAGGTGCTTGGTCTGACTTTAGAGGATATCCACGAACAGTGGTCTTCTTTGAAGATAGATTATGGTGGGCTTCGTCTGTAAATAACCCTGATACGTTATGGTCGTCCAAGAGCAGTCTTTATGAAGATATGAGATTCTCTACTTTAGGTGTAGATTCTGACGCTATCACATTCCCAATTAACGATAACGAGGTTTCTCAGATTCAGTGGATGCAGGCAAGGCAGGTTATGGCAGTAGGTGCAGCTAATAAAGAATATAGATTTGGTGCAACCGACCCTGACAAAGCTGTTACTCCATCTGATAGAAAAGCTACCCCTCAAACGTCTGAAGGTTCCCATACTATCCAACCGAAGATATTAAAAGATTCTATATTCTTCTTCCAGAGCTTAGGCAAGAAGTTGGGTAAGATGAAGTTTGACGCTATCTCTGAGAATTTTGACGTTGAAGATGCTACAATGCTATCATATAGACTATTTGATTCAACTCCTGTAGATATGGCAGTACAGAGGGTTCCAGACTCTATTATATGGACAGTACGTACAGACGGTATAGCACCGACTCTAACGTATGAACCTAAAGAAGAGGTGTTGGGGTGGTCGAGACAGATATTCGGCAACTCGGTGGATGTGGAGACTCCTACGGGCGTTGTGGAGAGTTTCGCAGTGATACACGGTTCTACTGAGGATGAAGTGTGGGCTTCTGTAAAATGGATGATAAATTCTTCCGTTGTGAGGCATGTTGTAAAATTCAAACCCAGAGACTTTGGTTCTGATGTGGAAGATGCTTTCTATGTAGATTCAGGGATTACTTATGATTCTACTAGCACCACGACTATTACGGGGTTAAGTCATCTTGTAGGCAAAAATGTTGCTGTCTTTGCCGATGGATTAGTTCAGACGGAAAAGAATGTATTATCAGCCCCTATAGGTCACTGGAAGATGAATGGAGATTCGACTGACAGCTCTGTAAACGGTAACAACGGTGCTGATGCCTCTATGTCTTATAGTGCTGGTAAGATAGGAGATGCTGCTGATTTCGATGGGGCTGATTCTAAGATAAGCATGGGATCTCCATCAATAATAGACAACATTTTTAGTACAGGTGGAACTATAGCTTTCTGGATGAATGCGAATACAGCAGGAGAGAGTGATACTGGGACTTTATTCAACAAAGGGCAATACCTTCTAATTATGAATAGTGGAACGGGATCATTAAACTTCCAGCAAGTTTTCTCTGGGACTAATGGAAATTGGACTTTTCCAATAAACGCAGGTGAGTATAACCATATTGCTTTCGTTTACGACAACTCTCTTACGACTAATAACCCGATAGTCTATGTGAACGGTGTTTTAGTCATAATAACTAAATTAGCAACACCAACAGGAGTAGTTACTGCCGATGATGCTGGGATAATGGTTATAGGAAATAATACTGGTGCTACGTCAACTTTCGATGGGCAAATCGATGAGCTTCGTATGTATAATAAAGTATTATCAACAGAAGAGATATCTGCTATTTATAATTCAGGAGTAGGAACAGAAGTAACAGGTGATGGAGACAGTATTACACTAGACACCGCTGCATCTACTGTACAGGTAGGAATCTCATATACGATGAAAGTCAGGACAATGAGACTATCAATACCACAAGAAGGAATTACTACCCAGACCAGAATTAAAAGGATAGAGAAAACTAATGTTAGATATATCCGTTCTCTTCTCGGCACTGCTGGACAAGAATATGACGGTGTGGAGTATTTACAACCAATAGCTGCTACTTTTAGCACAGAAGCAAAAGACACTAAGCCTGACAACAGACTTTCTCAGAGTGGTTTTAGCGAAGATGCTTACACTACAATTATTTCAAGCGATCCAGTACCATTCACTGGACTGGCTACTATAATAGATGTTGAGGTAGAGAAATGATATTATTAAAAGAATTTAAAACTGAAGACTGGGCTAAGATAACAGATGCAGTCGAGCCTTTCGCCTCCAATATGTCTTCTTCTGATGATTTCTGTAAAGCAATTAAAAATGGAATCACTACTACAGCAGTTGAGGATGGGGAAGTCATGGCCTGTGGTGGTATTGTTTTAGAAAGTGAAACCGAAGGTACTATATGGTGTAAAGTCAGTGAGAAATGCTTGGGGAACTCTTTTAGTTGGGCACGTACTATGAAAGAAGCTTTTGCCCTTATGATGGATACTTTAGGTGATGTGAAGATAAGCACTTACATCTTAAAAGGTTTTTGTAGAGGTGATAAATTGGCACGACTAATAGGTCTGAAAAAGACCAATGAGACTAGAATACATAATGAAAATACTTATTATAAATATACGGGGATGGTTTAATGGCTACAGCAGCGATACTAATAGGTGGTGGACTACTTGCTGCAAGTCAAATAGCAGAAGGTAGAGCAGCAGAACAACAAGGTAAGTTTGCTAAACAGATAGCCCTAAGAAATCAGAAAGCACTTGAACGACAAGCTGTGGCTGAGAGAGAAGCTGCTTCTATAAAATCTGATCAAATAGCAAGGCAAGAAAAAATAGTCAAAGGACAGCAAATAGCTGCTGCCGGTAAGTCTGGTGGTCAGATAGCTGGCTCTACTCTTAGTTTCTTAGCTGATACCGCTCGACAGTTTTCTTTGAGTAGGAATTTTGCTTTGAGGGCAGGTTTGTTTAGAAGTCAGGAGTTAAAAGAAAAAGGTGGTATTATTGCTGCACAAGGTAGGTTTGCACAGTCTATAGGTAAGTTCCAGAAAAGGCAATCGTTTATTAAAGCAGGTGGAACATTACTGATGACGGCAGGTAGTGCAGGTTTAACAGGCACTCCAGGTACTCCTACTCCAAATCCAGCAAACACAAACATAGGAACTAGCGGTTCGGTACGGTCAGGCATATCACCAATGCGTTAAAAGGAGGATAAATTATGGCAAGAATTACAAGATCAAATCCAGTAGTAGCAGCACCTGTTAAACAGGCGGTGTTAGTAGACCCTAACGCTTTTAAGTTTACAGGTGCAGGTGATGGGCTGAAAGAGATTGGCAATGTCTTAACTGAACTTGGTCAGAGGAGAAAGAAGGCTCAAGACTCATTAAGCATAACAGAGACAAATAATAGCCAGTCATTTGCCCAGGCTGAAATAAAACAGTTTATGCTAGAAAATCCTAATCCCGATGATTGGGAAGTTGGCATAGAGAAAATACTTCAAAAACAAGACTCTGATACACTACAACTAAAGAGTTCTCCCGAGACAAGACAAAGGATTCAGCAGTCTCAAAAAGCGTTTCGTGAGCAGACTATGTTAGATAGTTCTATATTGCAAACAGAAGCTACTATTAATATAGATGTGCAATCCTCTGGTGCGGCATTAATAGCGGCTATTGGAAGTGGAGATGAACTTGCTATTGAAGAGGCAAGAGATATACATGAGTCGGCTCTTCTTAGAAAAGATGCTCCTGAAATTGCTGCTTTGAACTTAGTTGAGACGCTGGCCCAAGGTGAGCAACAAAGGATTTCGGTTCTTATGTCTCAAGGTAGGTTCGATGATGCAAAAGAGCTTACCCAAAAAAGCAAGAGTTTTACTCCAACGGAAAAACAAAATCAGTTAAACAATATTGACAGAGAAGAAAGAAGTGTAATACTAAAGAGAGCCACCTCTGATAATGTTAGATATGCCGAATCCGAAAAGAATTTACATAAACAGTTTATTAACGGAACATTGACAAAAGAAGAAAACGATAGAGCCTTTGAAAATGATGAGTCTAACGTATCAACTCATCAAGCATATGATACCATTATAAAAAATAAAGAACTAATCGAAACTGATTCTATTCTATCGGAAAAATGGCTGAATGGTACACTCACTAAATCTGATATTAAAAAAGCACAAAAAGAAGATAGATTAAACAATAGTTCTATTGTCTCTGCGTGGCTTTCGAGATTAAATCAAGGTCAGTTCAATGCAGGAGCTTATGATAGGGCATTGACGAAAATAAGAGAGGTACAATTTGACAAGGATAAATACAACGATGTTAGATCGTACTTATTGCAGAACGCCGAAGATTTAGGTGTCAAGTGGGATGATTTGCGAAATAGACTTGAAACTGCAATGAATTCTAAGGGCGACGCTAATGGATCACATGTGCAAAGAGCGCATGGTCTTATAGATGCCTACTCAAAAAATAATACTGAAATCAACGATGGTACATTAAAAAGTATAAATAGAATACAAAAATTACACGATGACATAGACGCTAGAGCAGACCAAACACCAGAGCAAATGAGGAATTTAACTAAAGGACTATTACTTCCTTACGAAGAAGAAAAAGCTAAGGGTTGGTTTAGTACTACATTCTCACTTGTTACCAAGTTTAGTCCCATTGGTATAATAACGAGAGGTTCTAAAAAAATAAGAGCAAAGAAACAAAAAGTTTTCCAAAGTGTAATGCTAATACAACCTATTTCTAAAGGAGAATTTAAGAACAAGGTGACATCATTAAAATCCTTGTTTGGAGATGAGAGTAAAGAAGCCTCTCAATTCTACGACCGATACGTTGATAGTTATGAATGGGAGACTGAATGAGACCTTCTTTTGAATCAATAGGAAATCCAGAAATAACAAAGTCAGCAGCAGGTCGTCCGTCTTTTGAATCCATCGTTGTGCCAACTTATGATCTTGGTATTATAGATAGAGACGAGCGAATCCAACAATTCATGGCTGATACAAATGATATAGACGACAACACTCGTTCAAGGTTAGTCAATTCGTTATATATAGCAGATACATACAAAGTTTCATTTGAGCAGGCATATCAAAACCATGATGGTGTTATTAACGAATTATTTGGAAGAGGTACTTCTGCTCAATCCGCTCTTAAGAGAATCCAAGGCAGGACAAAAACTAATGCTGAAAGATTTAATGACTATGATGCTGGTTATTATAACAAAGCAAGAGCTACTGGTGCTGGTAGGGTAAAATCTGGTGTATTTTCTTTTCTGGCAAAAGTTAAAGACAGATACAATCGCATGGGTATAACAATGACGAATGAAGTCATTGGGCTTGTAGAAGCAACTGGTGACATAACTTTTTCTGAAACTTTGCAAGATTGGTCTGAAATGATGAGGGGTGGTGTTCAGACTTATATGGAGGAAAATCCAGAAGAGTTTCTTAACCCTGGCGGTGAAGGTTTTTGGGACACTACTTGGGCTTATGCCTCAAATCCTGAATACATTCTTTTAGGTGTGATGGAACAAGTTCCAAATATAGCCTTGGCTTATGTCGGTGGGATCTCTGGTAAGGCAATCGGAGGTATTGCTGGTGCAGGAGCAACTGGGGTAGCAAGGGCAAAGTGGATAGGGGGAGTTCAAGGCTTCGCTGTGCCATCCTTTGGCAGAAGATACTCAGATCTACGGGGAGATGGAGTTAGCCCACTGATAGCCTTGCCAGAAGCCTTTATAGGCTCACAGGTAGAGGGATTGATAGAAGAGTGGTCTCTTGGTAAAAAAATACAGATATTCAAAAATGCTGGTAAGGCGGTTCAGAAAAGTATCGGCACTGTGGCTGCTCTCACCCTGCTTGGTGGTGCTAAGGCTTATGGAAGGGGTGTGTTCGAGGAAGGTACACAGCAAATTTCAGACAATTTTCTTGCCATTCTTTTTAGGGATGTAGATATAGATTTACTAAATAATGTTGGGAACTCGGCTGCAGTAGGAGGGATACTTGAAATGGCTATGGCTGGAGGTTTTCATGTAGCTGGCACTTTTTCGAGGCAGGTAGATAAGACTAAAAAATTACAACGACTTACTACCTTTAAAGAAAAAATTAATGAAATACCAATGAACCAAACCCACAAGGATGAAATTAACACAGAAATTGACGCTATGGTGGAACACGTTAAAAAACAGAATGTTATCCTTGGTGAAGCTAAATTGCCAGAGATTACAGAGGAAGTAAAAGAGGAAGTAAAAGAAGTACCAACAAATATCATTGAGGAAATAGAGAGTACCCCAAGATTTGGTATGACGGAAACTACCGATGGAAAATGGAGAGTTATAGATTATGAAACACAAAAAGAAGTTGGTGGTGGTGGTGGTGCAAGGTATGTAACCGACCAGATGAATAAATATAATTCTGGTGTGTTAAAAATAGAGGAAGAACTCGTAGCTCCGTTACCTCCTAGCGATAAAGTTACTTTGACTGTAAGACAGTTGCTTAATCACGTAATGAAAGGTATGTCTAAGGCGGCACAGACAGCATATATTCAAGGCTCAAAAAATACTATAAAAGCAACGACTAACCTTGCCTCGTTCTCCAATGATTTGCTGAAAGGAATTGACATTACCAAAGGGCAAAGATCAATCTTACTGAATGCAGTGTCGAAACCAAGAACTCCCTCGGAGCAAATTGCAGCTATGGCTACGATACAGAAACTTGCTGATAAAGCGAAGCATACAAAAGCCAGCAAGAGCCTAAAGAAACTTATCACATGGGTCAATCGTCATTCAGGTAAGTCGAGAACGGAAGGAGGCATCCACCCCGTTTACCTTGCCAAGATAAAAGCAGTTACAGATACGTTCCTTGTCAATAAAATCTCTCCTAAACAAAGACAAAAGGTTTTGGATTTAGTCGAGCATCTCGAAAGTATTAAAGAAGGTGAAGCTGGTGAATATAGTGAGGCATACGCAGAGAGTAGGTATCCCAAACAATTACTCTCTAAGGTAGGACAGCTTGAGGTAAGAAGCCTTAGCGACATGACAATTCTCGAAATTGAGGATATCCAGAAAATCATCCAACTTTTAATCCATCTTAATAAAAAAGAGAACGCTGTTATTAATCTCAGGACAGGAGAAAGGGTAGCTGAGGGTTTAAATTCAGCGGTAGACGAAGCCAATAATCTAAAAGACAAATCTACACTGACTGAAAAGAATGAAATTGATATGTTGGATAGACCTGACAGAGCAACTAATCTTGGAGGTTGGGTTAAAGATATCTCTAAGAATGTATTCAATTTCTTTGCAGGTAACAAGAACCACGACATAGAAACACTTACAGAAACAATTTCTGGAGCACTTCACGGAAGTACCTTTAATATTCTTGCCAGTGGTCTTAGTGATGGTAGAGAAGTGCAAAATAATTTTCTAAGTGATTGGGATGACATTAGAGAAAAATACCTCAAAGACGTTCCATTAGAAGAGTTACAGGAATTGTCAAGTCTTTTCTTCCAGTGGGCAAAAGACCCAGTTTTCAGGGCTTCGTTAGCAAAGACAGCTAACCTAAAACAAACTAAAAAATATTCTACATTTAAAGACCGAACAGGCAAAACCATAAAGATGACAATGGCTGATATGATGAGCGTCTATATGATGACAGAGAATATGGACACTGTAAATGAAATGATTAAGGCTGGAGTAGCTTCTCCAAAGATGAGGCTTGGCCCAATTACTTTTGATAACATCTTGGCTATTAGGAAACAGGTCGAGGGTAACAAGTTAGCTATGAAATTAATAGATATGGCTAAAGAACTCAAAAATTTTGAAGCTCCTAAAATAAACGAAACTTCGAGAGAGCTTGATGGGATAGACATAGCGGATATAATAGCATATTGGCACAGAGAGAGGTTTACTGGAGGAGGTGTGGCAGGGCATCAGACATTTAATAATTTACTCTTAGAGGATATGGGATGGTTAAAAGAGAGGGAGGATAGTGGTAATCCTGTTATTATAAGAGACTTTTTCGAGTCAATAATATCTGATCGGCAAGCTATATCGGAATATGTAGGAATGGCAAAGCCTTACAGGAATATTAAAAATCTTCTAAACTACAAAGAATACAGAGATACTCTTCAGACTAAAGGTTATGGGGAGGAGTTAAAACTCATTGATTTAATGATAGAGAGAACTGAGCAAGGAAGGCATGACTTTAGTTTTCTCGATAATGTCGTATCAAAAATAGCTCACGGCCTAACCCGTTCAGTATTAGCGAATCCTGGTATTATGGCAGGGCAAATAGCTTCTCTTGTTCCTATTTTTGAAAATGAAATATCTAGTAAGTACGCAAAAGAATTAACTCTTAAAATGGATAAGCCATACATTAACAGACTAAAAAAACATTGGCACACATATAGACAGAGACTCGAAGGAATGGTTTCCAGCATAGCCTTACAAGAAATAGGTCAATCCGATTTAGCGTTGCGAACTTTTACAGGAAAAAGAGATTTTATAAATCTTCTAACGCAGGGTATATCTTTTTTCGACTCCGTTGCAGTAACAAATATCGGCAGGGTAGTAGAGTTGGAAATGTCTGATTCTAATATGAACGGTATTTCCGCTGACTACTGGATGAACGAAGGTATTGACCCGTCTACTCTTGAAAAAAACAGTGCAGAATATTGGGATGCTTTTACTAAAAGAGCAAACTATGTCCTTAGAAGAACACAGCCGATGTTCTACAGTGAAAACCGTTCTATCTTAACATCAGAGCCTTCACCAACGAGAAAGTCATTATTTTTATTCAGGTCGTATATCGACCAGCCAATGCGTCAGGCTTACAGATCTATGAACGATTATAATAATGGAAGAATCAATGCGGTTACAGTGGCAAAGCGAATAGGTACTTTATGGGCTGGTCTTGCAGTGTACGAGATAATTAGAGCAATGGTGAGAAAGGGTTTGTTTAGAAGTGATGAGGATGAAAATGATTTGATATTATCCATACTGACAGCACCAATTAAAACTCTTAATATTATAGGTCCTTTTGGACAGAAAGCAATAAGAGAAGTTGTCGATTTTAAGATGACTGGAGACCCGATAGACCTGAGATACACTAACCTTTCACCCTTGCCGTTACAGTTTGTTAATGATGTAATAGCAAATGGGGGCAATATCGCAAGGGGGGTAGGATACCTTGGCACTAATGTAGAATTTAAGTCAGGCAAACACAAGGGAGAATTAAAATCTGATGTTTTCCTCAGAAAAGGAGTAGGGGGTATCTTCACTGATACACTGAGGTATTACGGCTTACCTATAAGGCAAATACAACAGTTATTTAGAGAAAATGAAAAAATGAAAAAGGGGTTTTTATAAATGAGAACCAATCGTATTTTTAATTACAGTTTTTTTGCAGATAATATTAATCCTCTCCTCGACCATAACCTTTTAGATAATCTTCAAGGTGGAACTACAGATGATTATTTTCATCTAATAGAAGAGAAATATGATTTAGTAAATAGATTAGATGAAGATAGTGCAGGACTAACTTTTGATGGAATTTCTTTGTTAGATTCTCTTTGG
>SDBT01007024.1_pt1 | contig 18587 bp, 13 predicted proteins | sample 2277101 | NCBI WGS metagenome assembly SDBT01 (sample SAMN10404973, study PRJNA504765) | marine sediment metagenome | isolation source: marine sediment core GS10_PC15, 103 cmbsf | place: Arctic Ocean: Southern Knipovich Ridge | collected 2010
TTTCAGCTTCCACTCGCTGTACAATACGCTTTTTCAGGCGTTGAAGAACGCGCGCGCGTTGGCGTTCAACACTTTCAGAATCAAGATGAATAGCCCATACCAACGCGCAATACCATCCGTCTAGCGCTGTTTTACAATTAGCCGCAACTACAACCAATGGTCCAACTCGCCGAACGTCAATCTCGTCGAGATAATCAGTAAGCGACCGCAAGAACGGTGTCGGCTCAAGATCGGGTATCAACTTCGCTCTCAACGAACCCGCATTTAGCTCCATCCGCCGCCGTCGTAACACCGCCATTATCAGTGCTTTGAACTCTCGCAATGGTAATACTGTCGCTTCAGCGAAATATTCACCCCATTGTACCGGAGAAAGTTTGGAAAGGTAATAAGCAGCCTCAAGTGACAACTCTCCACGATCAATGGCGGGGCGGAAAACTTTGTATCGAACCAACCTCGCCATGCCAAGCATCTTGCAAACCCAACGAGGATTCTTGTGGAGAATCCGGCATAACTCTGCTTGCGTCATCCCTTCTTTACTCTTCAGGAGGCGACGAATCTGCCTTGCAAACTCTGAAGGTTTGGTAGTTGGCCGTAACGCCTGAGCTGTGACTTGCATCGCCAAGACATCTTTATCTGTGAGTCCATGCTTCACGATACAGGGAATCTCAACAATGCCAGCTTCTCTGGCAGCAAATGTTCGCCACCGACCATCAACAATCTCAAACTTCGCAGGTTGTCGCTTCGAGGGCCGGACACAAATCGAATTCAGAAAACCGGTTTGAGCCAACGAATCCCGCATCTCAACGTACTCAACACTCCGCTGATTCACCTGCCGAAGCACAAAGGGCGGGTCAATCAAATCAGATGCCAGAATCGATAGAAAATCGTCAGCCATTCATCCGCCTCCATAACTAATACTCGTGTTTCCGGCGCGTTTCCATCCAACAAAATCAGAAAACATGAAAAAACCAGCGCAATCGGACACCCCAAACAAGAGTAAGTCTCCGCCCCGATACGGAATTTTCCGAATTTCCCGATTTTGTCGGATGGAAACGCGCCGGAATCACGAGTATTAGTCTATAGAGAGACTGAATGCACACGGTCTCGATTCGCACGCTGGAGTCCACCCATGCCGACAGTGACCGAAGGGTTTCGGCGCTTCCTGACAATCAGGCAGCCCGATCTTCCCGGCGCGGACCTGATAGAACGGTACCTTCGCTGGGGCCCCGAGAATCTTGAAACACAAGTCAACGTCGCGGCCGATGGTGGCGATCCTGTGGAAGGCCGGCGCAATACCTGGACCGATGGTTCCTGTAATTGGTTCCATATCCGGATTCCCAAAAATGCCTTCGATGTGCCCGAGTGGAACGACTACGAGCTACGTTGGGCTCCCGAGGAACACGCCGAGGCTATCGGCAGCACCGGCTGGGACTGGACAGCACTCCGGTCGCGCTGGGTAGGCTTCGACTTCGACGAAATCACCGACCACGCCAAGGGAGTCGGTGTAAACGATGACGAGTTGGAGCGAATCAAAAAAGCTGCCCAAGCCCTTCCCTATGTCGAAGTCCGCAGAAGCACCGGCGGCAAAGGCATTCACCTCTACGTCATCTTCGACAGAGAAGGCATCCCAACTGCCAACCACACCGAACATGCCGCCCTAGCCCGCTGTATCCTCGGGATAATGACCGCCGAGGTGGGATTCGACTTTGCCAGTGCAATCGACGCCTGTGGCCACAACATGTGGATTTGGGCCCGCCGAATCACCAAAAAGAACCAAGGGCTCAAACTGCTGAAGCCATCTACTAAAATGCTCGGTGTCTCTGAGTTGCCAGCCAATTGGCGAGATCACATCGCCGTCGTAACACGCCGAGCCAACAAAATCAAACTCCAAGGCGTCACCGACAAGAACCGCGATCCCTTTGAGGAACTCACCTCAGCCCGTCGTCTCACCCCACTTGACAACAAACACAAATCCCACATTGAGGCTCTGATGGAGACAGGCTTCTCGACCATTTGGGTCTCAGATCACCATCTCCTACAGACGCACACTCAGGCACTTACAAAATTGATAAACGATCCGCAGGCTAGGTCCAAATTCAACCTTATTGGCCACTTTCAAACCAATAGTCCGGGCAAAGACCCTGGCAACCCCAATTGCTTTCTCTTCCCACTGGACAATGGCGGGTGGCGAGTTTACCGATTCTCTCCCGGCGTCACGGAAGCCGAGACCTGGGTACAAGATGGTGCCGGCTGGACCACTTGTTACTTCAATCGCCTCCCTGACGTAGACACAGCGTGCCGAGCCTACGGAGGTCTGCGCACCGAAGGAAAACAGCATTACACCTTCCCGAGCGGAGGCGACGCAATCAAAGCGGCTGAGGCTCTTGGTCAGAAACTTGACATTCATCCTGAGTTGCGTGAACGGACAACTGAAATTCGTGTCAACAACGGCTATCTTACTGTCTATCTTGAAAAAGATAAAACAGCCGACAAAGGGCGTGACATGAAAGGCTGGGTCGAGAAGCGTGGCCACTGGGTACGCGATCTCGATAAACGCATCATACCAGATGATACCAGCGATGTGGGCGAAGCCGACTATGACGGTTTCTTACGCTCGATGCGTTCTCCATCTGGTGAAGTCAATGGATGGGAGTATCGAACAGAACAAGGCGATTGGTCTTCAGGGACATCTTCTATCGTCAAAATGGTCCTCCAAGGTAAAGGTCAACCTAAGCCTGAAGCCGAAATTATCATGGGTAAATGCGCTGTCAATCCTTGGAAAATCGTCACCCAACCTTTCAAAGAGGAATACCCAGGGGGCCGACAATGGAATCAAAAAGCTCCGCAACTCTGCTATGCGCCCGCGCAACTCAGCGATGCTAATGAAGCCCACCATCCGCATTGGGATATGATTTTCAATCATATCGGCACTGAATTGACTTCAGTGCTTCGAGAACATGCTTGGGCAAAACGCCACGGCATCATTACAGGGGCTCAATATCTGCTACTTTGGATCGCCTCACTCTTCCAGGAACCATATCGCCGTACACCCTATCTCTTCCTACACGGCAGAGAAAATTGTGGCAAATCCATCTTCTACGAGTGCATTCAATTGTTAATGACGAAGGGTGTTGTGAATGCCGGGCGCGCACTGACAACAACAAACGACTTCAATGGTGAGTTGATTGGTGCAATTCTTTGCTACGTTGAAGAAATTGACCTGTCGCATCACAAAAACGCTCTGCCACGTATCAAAGATTGGACAATGGCCGAATTCATCTCGATTCGCCAGATGCGGAGAGACACTTATGATCTAGTAAACACAACACATTGGATTCAAATCGCCAACTTCCAAGAGTATTGTCCAATCGTCGGCGGCGACACACGAATCACGGCAATTCAAGTGCCAGATTTACCTGACCAACAAGAGATAGCAAAAGAGAAAATGCTGGAGTATCTTCGGGAAGAAGCTCCACACTTTCTCTACACGGTACTCAACACGACAATACCACCGGCCATTGGTCGTTTGCGTATCCCAGTCATTGAAACTGAAAGCAAACTAGACGCCATCGAATTGAGCAAATCAGCACTTGACGAATTTGTCGCTGCATATTGTGTGCGAACCGAAGGACAAAGAGTAAGCTTTGCCCACTTCTGTGATGTGTTTGTCAAATGGCTTCCAAACGATGCGAAAAAGGCTTGGCCAATCCACCGCATCTCCCAAAAACTTCAATGGGCTGACCGGTCCAGAGAGAAAACACAACGGTACCTTGACAACATGATTCTACACGACCCATGTAAATCAGAGACGGAGACATGTGATGGCAAAAAAGAAAAAGAAGAGCGACCCAGGTAATTACTACGCCGAAGGCGACATCAACAGTCAAAAGCGAGGCTCAGGAGCCCGAGCCAATCATGGCAAATGTGCCTTATCACTTGTGCCTCTGCATCTCTTCGCTGGAGCAGCGCGGGTTTTTATGGCCGGGAAACTAAAGTATGCTGAATGGAATTGGGCAAAAGCCATGCGCTGGAGCACTTGTTTCGATTGTCTACTTCGACACCTCTTCAAATGGTTTTATTGCCGAGAGGAAAATGATGAAGAGAGTGGCGAACATCACCTCGATCATGCCATCGCAAATTTGCTCATGCTTCGACATTATCACATAGCATACAAAGCCGGTGATGATCGGCCGCCCGCCTTTACCGGATTCGCCAATGCTCTTGAAGACTTTAACACATGCTTCGATGAGACAGCTTACTTAAATCGGAACCCAGAGATCGCGGCATTGATTAAGAGCCAAAATGAAACAGATTAAACTATCACAGAGCCGATCTGCTTGTGTCGATGACGGAGACTTTGATTGGCTATCAAAGTTCAAATGGAATTATCATCGTAGCAATAAAACAGGTTACGCCGAACGAACAATTGGTCAAGGCGCAGGACAACAAGAACAAATAATCCCTATGCAAGTCGCCATTATGAAGCGACATCGGCAATGGCAAAGAGATCATACAATCGACCACATCAATACTTGCGGTTGTGATAATCGAAAAACAAATCTTCGACTTGCAACTTCAAATAAACAGGGTGCCAACAGAGGGCTTCTATCGAGCAACACATCTGGAATTGCAGGAGTTTATTGGCATACAAGAGACAGCAAGTGGTATGTCTATATGAGAATTAACGGGAGAAAAAAGTTTCTTGGTTACTTCATCAATAAGAAAGATGCCATCGCAACCCGACAACAAGCCGAGATCAAATACTTCGGTGAATTTCGCCACGATCCAACCAATGTTTGTCCACTTGGGTATACGGGTCAATGTCCAGAATGCGCCGCTCGTTTGAAGGGACCACAAGATGTCTAAACTATACGCCGGGATGACACATCTCGCTGGAAATGTATTAGCCGCTGTTGACTTTGAGACAACTGGCCGGCGACCAGGTTACCATGAGATCGTTCAAATTGCGATCCTCCCTCTGGACCACGATCTCCGGCCGCATCCCGATGTGCCAACCTTCTACATGAACATTCGCCCCGAGCATCCGGAACGCTGCGAACGTGGTGCCTTCGCCGTCCACGGCCTCGATGTAGACCTATTGATGCTGCACGCTCCAAGTCAAGACCGCGCTATTGATTTGCTATGCGAATGGTTCAATCGACTCGACTTACCACAGAATCGGGTCGTGGTACCACTGGCTCACAACTGGCCTTTCGAGTCAGCTTTCTTGAAGGGGTGGCTCGGCATTGAACTCATGGACCAGATGTTTCACAGTCACAGCCGCGATTCCATGCACCTCGCGGTCAGCCTCAATGATCGGGCTTTCTTTACCGGAGAATCCATACCATTCTCTAAAGTGAGTCTCGTCGCCCTGTGCAAGCAACTAGGAATCGAATACACAAAAGCCCACGACGCTCTGGCCGACTGCCAAGCGGCGACCGAACTCTACAAACGGCTCTTAACCTATGGCGACTAATTTAACTACCCAAATTGAAGATACCTTACCTCCCTTTGTAGAGGGGCGAGACCGGCGACTTCACTTCGAGCCAGACGGCACATTAGTCTACGCGCGAGAAGAAGGCGACTGGGAGCCTCCCAGGGGGATCGACGGCTTCGAGATCGACCCTGAAGACCCATGGCGTCTGAAACCGCTCTGGAACCTCTGTACAGCCCGCCTACAAACGGCAGTCCGATTCCCAGCCTGTGGCTGCATTAGCCTCATATCACGCTGCAACGAGCCCGGAGCCCGTTTCATGCAGCGCGTGACATTCGAGGTGTGCGAGCAGTGTCCATTCCAAGAGCCCGCCCCATGACCGAGACCGAGACCGCCAAACCCGGGGCCCGGCCCTGTAAAGGCTGCCCCGAACACGCTGCCCCTGACAATCCGCTGGGCACCTCTTTCATCGTCTACACGGGCGGGCCGCCACATGCCCCCTTCGCAAATGTAATCCAAGCCCTCTCAAACGATCAAGAGGGAATCGTAACCAAATGGAGCAAACCCACAGTCCACCCAGATGGCGCGATCGAATACCAACAAAATGAAGCGAAGCCACCAGAGATTGAAGGCTACCAACGTGACGCCTCCAACCCCAGACTACTCCGCCCTATCTGGCCTCACTGTGCTTGGCGATCTCTTCGTGTTTGGCGAGCCGACGACGGTTCGGTCAAAATTGCCGCTGTCTGTTTGACACCTGCCTCTGAAATTCCCGCCTATGAAACGCTGGCTCTTGCTCAATGCAAAAAGTGTCAGCATCTTACCGACTAGACGCCTACATCTCTTCCTTGGGATTAACAGTCGGCAATACTTGGCTATCCATGACAACCTTGTAGACTCGACAATCTGCAAAATCAGTCAACTTGCAACGGGAAACGAACACTCCAAACTGCCGCAATTCCCTCCGCGTAGCCTCTGTCAAGGCGTCATTCAAATCATCAGTCATCACCATATCAAGCAACTCTTGAAGCGTATGCCGCGCGATTACGCTCACCACGGCTGCTTGTGTGATATCATTGATCGTCGTATCCACATCCCAATTGATCTTGCCAATCGCCTGAACCACATCCCTGATCCTGTAGACTACAACAACCCCCACCACGACCTTCTTGTTATCCTTGGTCATCAACACTTGCTTTGGGAGAGCAAGTGTCTGCCGCGCAGTGACAATAACTTCAATCTCAGTCACCAATGGCCAATAGACATGGAGGCCAGGCATCAACGGGCAAACATCATTACCGTACCGCCACTTGACTCCGCTATGTGTCGCGCACACGATCAGGATTCGAGGCACAAATCTTAAAATGGCCTCGAAAATCTGGCCAAGCCAAGCGAAAGCAGTTTCCATAGCGCACCCCCATATAAAAGACATCCCAGAGCATTCTGCTCCAGAACATTTGTTGTAAAATCTATCCCTTCTTCTTTCTCCGGCGGCCGAGCTTCTTCAACGTTTCCGCCAAGTTGATCTGTCTCCGTGTCTGCGCTGTAATGTCTTTTGGCGGATTAGCAATGAACTCTGCCACCGACATTCCAGCAGCCTTCGCCTTGTGCGTCAGCACGCCTGAGCGTTTAATCGCGCCAGCAATCCACTTCTTTTCCTTTTGGCCATTAGAAATTCCTCCTATTGAGGGCCGCAGGTATTACGAATCATCTCGCAAGAATGCCGTTCCAGCGGCCCACAATTCGTAGCCATCGGCCCACTTGAAGTCAAATATCGCACCTTGCGGATGTTCCTCATCAGCAATCAACATATCCTCCCGCATCATCAATCGCCCATCTTCATTAAGACCTTTGAAAACATGACTCAGAAAGGCGTACCGATTCGGTGATTGCTGGCTATCAATAATGTGCGTCTTGCGAATATCGATAACAAGACCAGTTTGTAAATTCGATGGGGCAGATGGATTTGTAGGCTCTGCCATAAACGTGCGAAGATTCAAACGCGGTTTTGGACCAATAGTCACTTCCGCATAGTTCTCCAACACTCCGATGTCTTGAGCCGAAAAGCCAATATCAGTCGGATGACGATCACCAATGTCACTTTGAGGCCGAAAGACTACATTAGGACCACCAACAATCACAATATCATCGCCCCAATCCTCAAAGTAGCCAATTGGCAAGGCTCCACTAACATCCATACCTTCGCCGCCACCGCCAGCATCTCCAGCAGCAAACTCATCCGGTGGCGGCCACGTCAAATGGAAGGAGAGCCCGGCTGGCCAGAACCAATTGTATTTCTCCATCTGACCCGCCTTAACCGGGACGAGACACGCGAAGTCGATGCGATTTGTTTCCGAATTATAAGTGGCTTCTTCTACAAGTGCTTTAATCGGGCCATCCGCTACGTACCCCTGCGTGAAGTCAAGCAATACACAATCAAACGTTTCAAGATTCAACTTGTTCAGAAACGTGCTGAAACTAATTCGTTTCCACGTATTTGACTTCCGAATCAACCAGAATGTTGCACACTTATAAACGATATCAGGTTGATTGTAAATGTACCAGTTATAGTCCCCCTCTTGAATACCGTAACGATTGACATTATGACGCAGGATAATGGTCTTTTCACTTTTGTCTTTTTCACGGTCAGTAATGCCAGGTGACCAGCGCATACGCCACCCGATCCGCATTTTTGTCACGATGTCTTCCGTTGTAGTCAACTCTGTCTGCACACCACTTTCAGCGTCAATATCACTTACCGTGATCGTGTCGATGCTGTCTGGCTCCTCGGGGAGGTACTTAATGAAAAACTTTCCATTGCTAATCCACAAGGCGCAACGAGCCTGAAAAGCAATCTCTTGAAGTATTTGAACAGTATTCTTTCGTTCCAACACCGGAAAGTTCACTGGAAACAGCGTCAACTTGGTTCGCACAGACTCGAACGAATCTAAATCATACGTCAAGTCCGTGAAATGCTGAATCAAATAGACCAAAGTATCGATCATGTCCGGACCAACCGCAGAATGTGACTTGAACGTCACGTAAAGATCATCAGTCCACCCCTGATCAGCGTATGAACTCAATGGACGTTGTGTAACAATCTGAACTGTCCTGAGATTACCATAAGCCACATTATGTATCGAGTAGTAGCTTGACGGCACATCAACTAAACGCCGTTCTCCAGGAAACTCTTTATAGGCTTTCACAGCCAATACTGTACCAGGCCAGTAGGTGTAGAGAGCCGCCACAATATAAGTGATTGGTTCGTCACTATAGATACGTACTGTGGCTCCAGGCTCCGCCCAAAACTGTTGCGAAATTGGATCATCTGAAATACGCGATGCTCGACCTGTACCAGTCTGAATGATGCGACCATGAAACCGACAAAGACAGTCAGTGAAAAACTGATTCCCGCACCCACATGGAACAGGAATTCGATAATCGAAATCAGTCGCGCCGCCACCTGAAGAAATCGAATAAGGGCACGTTTCCTCTCGATCGGCCGCTTGATTATCGGCTTCAACATCACCGTCTGGCCACGACCGACTTGAAATATGAAAATTTTGACCCGAGAAGTAGCCAACAAAATGCGCGCCATTGATCTCAAGAGTAAGTGTTTGACCTTGTGGAAAATCCTCGCCACCGAGAATCTGCACTGGATTACATCCATTACCTCTGGATGTAATATCAGCAATCTGCTTACTGCGCTCCCACTCTGCACACATTTGCTGTGTGACAGCGCGAGAAACAATCTCGGCTCGTTGCCGATTTAATTCGTTAATTTGATCCAGTATTTCGGATACTTTACCATTGTCATAGCCCCGGTAACAGCTTTCAGCACACCAGAGTGCGCTGGCCTGATACGAGATCGAAACAAGCGAAACAGAGACGCTCGTATCAGTATTCGTGCCATTGCTAAAAAGTGGCGTTGACGATAGATAATCCAAACCAGCAATCACCCCCACACCGCACAAAATCGTACCGGATACTGCCTCATTCATCTGAAGAGCAGGACAATCCAGCACTTCCCCAAAAATCATTGGCCATGGCTTCCCCACCATCGCCGCCGGCAGCCATTCAAACTGACCTTCTTCGGGACTGAAACCTACTTCTTTGTCTTCAAGCTGCGAGACGATTGTAAACTTTACAGTTCGATCACGCTCGTCCCAAATGATGGGCGAACTAATCTTGCCCGCGAAAAGAAGAAACTTGTCATCCAAGTCTAATCCTTCAAACCATTGGTACACACGGGCAGTTCGCTTATGAATATCCGTTCCGTCAAAAATCGCCTTAACGCCGCCGTCTGTATCATCCAAGACGACATCAATCTGCTGCGATGAGTTATTGTTTGAAACACCGACCACATTGTCCAAGTTGCCAACTTCCAAAATCCTACCTGGAATGCTACCCACAGTGCGATCGCCATACCAGCGTGGCGCACCAGAAGGTGTCCAATCAACTTCTATCAAAATGATTGGTTCATTACCATGTGTCTGAGCCAACTTTGCTAAGCCGGCGGCTGAAATCTGGCGTGCCATTACTGCTCCTCTCCCTCGAATTCAATGTCGGTGCTGATCGTCTCGCCACGAGGCATCGGGGTAATCGCTGGGTACGCTCGACTCTGCGCTTCAAACTCAAATGGATTGCTTGTGAAATTACCAATCCAAATACGGTCTCGGTGGTCAGTGATCTTGATTTTTGAGGCAAAATATGATATGAAGAAAGCCCGCACCTCCAAGGCTTTGTTCCGTGTCAATCTGAATGTCCATTGAAGCTTACGACGGGGGCGACGTTTCACATAAGTGTAACGTGTCCCATCCATGGCTGTGCGCCGCGAGACGGTATTCAAATTCGTCTCTTGATCCGAAAACTGTGGATTCGGCATTACAGTCAATGTCTGCAACGTCGGGTATGGTGCTGTCATCCGAAACATGCTTCACCTACTTTAGAAGCTACTTTAGAAGCTACTTTAGAAGCTACTTATGGACCGGGATCATACATCGTCAACTCACCTTCAAACTCGAAGCCAACTGTGTACTTACAACCTGGGCCATCTTGTACAATTGGATCATCTTGCTTTGTGATGACACCCCTCCAGAATCGGTGCTCCCAGTCGAGTATCCCAATTTCCAAGCCAAGATGCGCGTCCATAAACGTATGAAGTCCGCTTGCTTCGGCCCAAGCTAAGCCGGAGAAAACGAGTACCAATATCTGGACTTTTGGCCACATCGAATCGGCATAGACAATGAGTGTACCACCCCGAGTCTCGCGACTGATACGATTCATTTGAAGCCGGTCACGATTACCAAGATTCGGGGCCCGTAACACCAACGTATCATCAAACGGACCAATTACCGGATAAACCAATTTGAACGGGTCTGTGATACCGGAAATTGGTCCTTCAAGTTCTTCATCCGGTGGGTCGGGAATTTCACCAGAGCCTTCACCAACAAACGGGTGATAGACATAAAGAAAATCTTCCAGTCGATTGTACCACAGAACCGTTTCACCAAGTTCGAGTGTGTCGCTAGCAGAGAGGTTGTTCCGATTGATACTGAAATTTGCCTCATCAGACAAGGCCAATCCATCAGTCAATAACTTAGAGGCAACTATTTCGGCCGCATCACTGAGAGCAGTGAGATCAGCAGCGCTGGCGAGAAGATTCGTGTAAACTTCCTCAGTCAATAAGAAACTGTCACTCGCGTTAGCCGCAATCGCATCCGCTCGAATCTTGATGCAAATCGCTCGTTCACCAAATGATAAATGATCTTCAACTTCCTTTGGTGCAACATAAATAACTGATGTTACAGCCAAATCCTGAAGCCCAACATACACAATAGTCTCTTCGTATGTGTATGGATCATATTCCGTGTATGATGTTTGAAGTTCATCAGATGCGAGCACCCGATGAAAACCTGGCCAAGCCCGCTCGGTAAAGGCTGCAATGAAATCGTATACCGCTACATTCCTAATAACATTGACTGTAGCTGCCTCTGTAAGAATCAATTCATCCGAGGCTTCATACCGATCCCTTGTCGCTTCAGCAAATTCAATAAGAAGCAACTCATCAGATGCTATTCGACAGTAGTCCGCTACAGCCGAGTCCCCCAAACTAAGCGCATCAGATGCCTCGAAAATCAACGAAACTTCGTCCGTCAAGCTAATAGCATCGCTTGCCCCAGCATCAACTTCACGTTCTAAGTGTACTTCGTCAGTAAGAACAACAAACTCGTGAACTTCACGCTGAAACACACCAATGAAACTGGCTTCATCAGTAAGAACCAACTCATCAGCAATGAGACGTACAAACTCAAATACAGCCGCATCAGACAACACCAAAGTGTCTTCAGCAACTTTACAATAATCACCAATTGCCGTCTCGCCCAGGCTCAACGCATCTGTAGCTCCGCGTGATGCAGTGAATCCAGGTATCACAGTCTCGTCAAAAGTCAACGAATCATCCGCGACTCTCGAATAAATCGTAACAGTGGACGCCTCGTCATCCAAGACTAATGTATCACTGACACCGAGAATTCGATCGACAGTCGCTTCGTCACTTAACGAAAGAATATCGGAAGCTGTGACAATCCAACCAGCAGCGTCAGTCAATAACAGCCAATCAATGGCTTCACGAATAAGTTCTTGGCTTGCAGCGGCTTCGTCTTGAAGCGTAAGCGTGTCCTCAGCACTCCGAAGCCAGATAGCCGTGGCAACAGCCTCGCCGCCAAGCGACAGCGTATCTGTTACTGATCGAACAACCTCAATATCGGCAATCGCTTCATCTGTTAAAACAAGCGTATCAATTGCTACGCGAACAAGATCACCAAGAGCCTGGTTACTTAAAGCTATCAAATCAGAAGCCGAAACTTCGTAAACTCGTGTAACTTCATCACTGAGGCTAAGCGTATCAGAAGCAGCGACCACGTATGCTGCGATGAAGCCAGCAGTATCATTTATGGTTATAGCATCAGAGGCATTAACAAAAATCTCTTCCGCTTCTGGCGGGTTACCCAAGACAGCCACACACTGTCGTGTCATACGCACAGCGTCATCAGGGAGCGAAGCCAACACTTCTACATATTGTCGCGCGACCCGAGCCTTCGGGTAGCCAGAAGTGAGCATCTCGACATATTGTCGAGTGACTCTTACCTCTCCCTCACCGGCTCCAAGAACATCAGCATATTCACGAGTTACTCGCACTGCCATGTTACGCTACCTTCACACCAAATTGTCATCTGTCCACGGATTAGTATCCGGGTCCGTCTCCATCGCACAATAAACAAAAGGCCGAACCAGAGCCGAAAGGCTCCGGCCCGACCTTGGCGAGGGAGAGTTCCTCATCAGCAAAGACTACGCACTAATCGTGTACGTGACCTTTAACTGGTCATCATCCTGCACCGACACGGCTCCTGAAGCGAAGCCAGTAACACACCAAAGGACGTTCTCATTGGGCGAGGAGCCAGCAGTATTGTCGCCCTTGGTGGCGGAATTCGGACCAGCACACGCAAAAAGCCCATAGACTGCACCAGACGCACTGATAGTGAAAACTACCGGTGCAGCATTAGTAACAATCTGACTGGATGAAGCGCCCGCCGTCCATGTAGGTCGTGTCGATTCATCATAACCCTGCCATGTATCCCAAACATTGGTCCCATTGATCTGAGCATACACATCACCGGCAGCAGGCGAAGGGGTGGGATCAGCATTATCCACAAGCCCCAAGCGCCATGTCTCGTACCTTGCAGCCGTAGTGGCAAGGTAAAACATCGTGTTGAGAAGGCGGTCCTTGCCTTCATTGGTAATCAAATTCGGTGCCTCGTGCAAACCGATTAGGTGGCCTCTCCGCCAGTGCTCAACATGAAAGTGACCTTTCAAGTTGAATCGTGGTTCCCAAACTTGTTTGGCGGGCCGAACCAATCCACAAGCCGCGCCCTCCAGAATCGTAAGTCGATCTCTCATTAGTCAACTCCTCGTGTTACAAAGTTACTGTACCGCGCCGCAGTTCGCGTCTCAACTCGGTGGCGATGGACCTAGCCGATTGGCGGCCAGTCGCGCCGCCTTGGACAGTCACATTGATGTCACCAATGTTAGTAACGCTTCCACCTCCACTACGGAAGCTGGGCTGAACATGGGCATTCATCGCTACAAGCTGTGAGGCAAAATGACTCGCATCTTGAGCATTCATCACAAATTCCCCACGCGAAAGCCACGTAGGTACCACATCCGTGCCCACCGGGCCGCCACCCGCTAAGTAACGGCCAACCCGACCTCCGTGTGCAGCAATCTCGGGTGCAGTCGGTGCCTGTACTGACATCGACGCAAAAGCCAAATCCCACATAGCATCAGCCGCCGCAGTAGTCTGAGTAGCCAAATTCGACATATCAACTTGCGCCACTGCCGCTACACCTGCCCGAGCCTTCTCAGCGGCCTTCTGGCGTTCGATAAGCTTCAACAGCGTATCCGACGCTGCTGGTCGAGCCGTTCGTTGAGCGTCCATTGCTTGCTGAATAGTCGAACGAATCCCTTCAGCTTCCAACACTCCTGCTTTAATCGCCCCGAGACCTTTGCGTAGCTTCGCTGCTCGGTCAGCTTCGTCGGCGGCTGCACTTGCATCGGTAATGAACGCATCCAACAGGGCCTTACTATCTTCGGAGGGTATCACTGTCGCCAAGTATATCTTGTAAGCATCCTGCAAATCCTGAAAGGCTCCCGTGTCGAGTTCGGCCGGCGTCATTTTCATAAACTTATTGATCGCGTCCGCAAAACCTTCAGCCGCCTTATGCGTGTCCTCGTAGAAACCAAGAGGCATCCCCCAAAAAGCAAGTGTTCCAATGTCATCAATTAGAAACTCTCGCTCAATCCATTGATCCATTCCAACGCTTGCAGCTTTCATCGAGAGTCCGATAGTCTTATTGGCTGTTGAGAGGCTATCACTCATTGTCCGGTATTCATCAATAATGCTCGCGGTCTCAGTCATTTGAGCCGAAAAAATCGAAACAGCCTCCTCCGCTGCCGCCTCACCAACTAATTCTCGAACGCCAGGTGGTAGCTTTGATGAGACAGTTTCAATCAACACTCTGATCGGACCGACACCTTCTTCAATTTGCGCCCTAAAATCAGCAAATGTATCGGAAAGAGCGAATATCTTTTTCACCTCGACGTCCGTAACGCCGCCCTCAACGGCCATTTGGATACGCTGCTGAAGCTTATCGAACGCCATAACATCGGCCAAATCAACTTCCTTGCCACCAAGCCAAAGTTCACGCAAACGTCCAACAGCTTGTTCAAGACGTTGTTGTTGCTCTTGCAGCGCCTTCGGCTCTTTTGCACCAGTCTTATCAAAAGCTTGTAAGTCGCTCAGAATCGCCTTAGTAAGCGACTTCATCTCACTGAGACGCCCTTGTTCAACAGCGGCCTTAGCAGCAAGTCGCTGGGCCTCCTGCACTTGAATCTTCTGCAATTCCTTTTCAGCGCCAATCTTTTGTCGCATGACCTGCAAGACGGCCCGTTGAGCATCATCCTGAAACATGATGCTTTTGGTCGAGCCAGCAATGCTTTCAGCCTCTTGAGCCGCTGCATCCGCACGTTGAAAGATAGCCAATGCGGCCGCAATTTCCTCGGGTGCCTTCGCCTTGCGCATAGCGTCTTCAGCTTCACCGGCAAGCTGAAATGCTCGCGTCATATAACTCTCGGCCTTTTTGTAGGCACGCTCATTCTGAGTAGCATACCCAAAAACTGCATCCGAGTAAGCAGCTTCCGCAGAAATTTGACGTTGCCGAGAAGCCTGCACAGCATCCGCAGCAGCCTTCGCGGCGTTACGGTATGCTGCCACAACACGTGATTGTGCATTGACCATTGATGCCACTGTTTGGCGTGTATTTTCAACAAGTTCGCTATTCTTTTCTTTCAAGTCATCTATCGCCTTGAAGTATTGCTTACGAATCATCGCAGCGCCGCGCTCCCATGCCCGATTTTCTTCCTTCAATGTCTCTTTCGCAGCTTCTCGTCTCTTTCGCTGTACTTCTTCCATGTCCCTAATCTGTTCTTGAGCAGCTTGACGACGAGCTTCAGCAGCCTCTCGAATTTTGGCTATTTCCATCGCTGTCTCATAAACACCGGCGGCCACAATCGCAGCTATTGCCATGAGTGCGATACCGACTGGACCAAGAGCGACTGAAGCCAGAAGAGCTTTTACCGCGAGCGCAGCGAGTGCAACCCCAACAATAGCCGCCGCAATTGAAATCGCTTGCAATGCTGCTGATAATCGATCGGCTCCCCCAACAAACTCAAGCATATTGACTACCACTTCAGACAACATCAAACCAAAATCACGAGTCATGGTAACTTTAAGTTCATTGATGTCATGTGTCAACTTTTCAGCCGGCATCTCTTTGAACTTCTTATAAAGCTTATCGAGGCTCTCTGAAGAAGTCACGGCCATCGCTTCAATTCCTACTTGATAAGCCTCAGTATCCTCACGATTCAAAGCCAATACGGCTGTCAATCCTCGAACTCTACCGAATGACTTCCCAAGTTCCGTAGCCATACCATTCGCAGCTTCAGAAACTTTCTCCAAAGCACCCATGAATCCTTCGGCCTGGAGAATTTGCTCGGCATTCGCGTAGCCTAAATCTCGGAGAACTTTCTTCATATTCTCTGACGGCTTAATAAAAGCAAGCATTGCTTGGCGTAGAGCAGTCGAAGTCTTATGCGCATTGATACCGCCAATAGTCATTGACGTGTAGGCAGCGAGCACTTCATCGAGTGAAATGCCAAGCTGAGCCGCAACCGGAATAACGGTACCAAGAGTATCAGCCAACTCTTTACCACGCACTCGCCCCAACTGAATCGTGCGGAACAGTTTTGCTGCGGCAATCTCAGCATTCTCCGATGACATACCATAAGCATTCAACGTCCCCGTGATCAGCAGCACTGAATCCTTCAAATCCATCACCCCAATACGAGCAAGCTTCATGGACGACTCCATGATTCTAGCCCGATCAGAGACATTGACAAACTGATTCGAGATCGTCTGATAAAGACCTTCAGCAACTTGTGGCAATGGAATGTTAAATCGCTTCGACAATTCTGCCGCTTCATTTTGAAGTGTTTGAAATGTCGCAGTAGCCGTTTTGCCGAGATCATCAAGTGTCAGCATCAAAACTTCCGAAACCGCGCGCTGGAAGTCAATTGACGAGGACAACGCCTCACGAAAGGCGTTACGAATCATTGATAAACCGCGCACAATTGCTTGAGTAAAGGCAATCCTACCGAGCATCTGAAGCGACATGCCCGTCCCCTGGGCCGATCTAGTAATTTGATTAAGAGCCTGGCTACCTTGCTGACCAGCTTGCTGCATATTCTGACCGGCTCCTGTCGATGCAGTCGCCAGGTTATTCATGTTCTGAGTGGCTCGTGCAGCTTGGGTTGCCACACCAGGTGGGAGCCAAAGACCCGGCTTAGCAGCCGCAGTGGGCGCTACGCCCGCAGCGGGGACTGTCGGAAAAACAACCTTCCCAGCAGTTGCCGCCAATAGTCTCATTGTCGCTAAAGCAGCTTGTGCTTGCGTATTCCACGCAGTCACCTGAGCAGCGTGCGCCTGAAAAGCGGTACCAGACGCTTGCAATTGCGCATCAAGCCGTTGCAACGATGCTAACGCTTGCGTTACATCGAAACCCAGTTTATTAACAATTTCGTCAGCCATCTTACTTACCGTACAAGAACACTTTGAATAAACGGTGCCACACGAGGAAGATCAATGAGATTTGTTGCATGGAGAAACGCGGCCGCGCCCTTTGCTTGAAAATCGTACGGACCTGGCTTCTTCAACTTAGCAAACAATGTCGGGTCAGGATCGAGATTTGCATTGTGGAACTCATTCCAAATCAGCCACGGCAAACTTGTCCCATACGAAAACGTGTACATACCGCTTTTAATATCGGCTTCTAATTCTCCGGTGCTCGCGGCTTGACCCATACCGACTCGGTTAAACGGAGCGGTGCCCCCACTGACCGGCACAGAAAGATCAATTGTTTTGGCCACCTTAATGAAAGTAGCTCTGGACGCGCCGCTCCAAACTGGCACCTCAGCAATGGCGGCTTCAAGCCAGGCCATCAGCCCTTGTGCAAGAAGTTTCGTCATATACTCGTCAAAAACTTTTTTGTAGCCGGCCAAATTCAAACGCGGGCGACGATATTTCGGCACAAACTTCATGGTCAGGCCCTTCGACCCCGACTTCGGGGCCCCCGGCGAGATGGTGTCGGCATAGGCGAACCAGGCGGACGTGCCCCAGCCAACTTCGCTTGCCATTGGTCTTCATCATAGCCACTCGTTTGATCGAACGCTATAATCAAAAGCTGAGCTACTAAACCACATTCATCCCACGATTCCTTCACGCCAGGCGGGCGAACCCCTACTCTTGCGCAGGCTCGCCAGACGGCGTATTCACCTGTTCGGTAGCTGGGCCAGAGGACGCTTTTTGTTCCTGAGCCTGACCATGAAGAAAAACCTCACGGGCTTTCTTCAGTTTCTCTTCGTCAAGTGCATTGGCTTCCATAACCGTAGCCAAAACTCGACTACACTCGATCTCACTTAAATCTCCATCCCGCAGGTCTTGTTCCCAATTTGACCAGGTGCGGGGATCGTCTTCCTTTACTGTATCCCATTCAATGTTACTCGGCTTCAATGAATGAAACACGATGTAACCAAGGCGCTTCTTCGCCCACGCACCAAGTACAGTTTGATAAGCAGGGTCATCAGACATTGACACATAGCCATCCCGAGTCAACTTACCAGGTGGTTTTGGTTGCGGGCACTGGGCATTGAAAGTTTCCATATCCTTCACACCGCGTGCGCGAAAAACAAGGTCCTGTTCGCCACGCGGCAAAACCAGAAGCACTTCATTACACAAAGTTTTGGGGTCTACACCGCCAATTTTCATGGTTCAATCTCCCTCAAGAAAGAAAAGGCATCAGTGCTAGGTGTCACCTAACACCGATGCTGAAAACTCGGGTTACAAACGGTCAACATTAGGCTCAATGACATTGCACTTGCCAGTGAGAGAAATCGCTGCATCCTGAAAGTTGATTTCCTTAGAGTCTGGCCGGAAATCCGGGAAGAGTGTAATTTCCGTTTGAGCAGTGCCGCAAGGCGG
>SDBT01007025.1_pt1 | contig 18587 bp, 17 predicted proteins | sample 2277101 | NCBI WGS metagenome assembly SDBT01 (sample SAMN10404973, study PRJNA504765) | marine sediment metagenome | isolation source: marine sediment core GS10_PC15, 103 cmbsf | place: Arctic Ocean: Southern Knipovich Ridge | collected 2010
GAAATTTCAAGATCCTTTGCCAATCAAAATATCACACGATTTGGCCAAACAACAGCAGCAGCAGCAGCAGCACTCAAAAAAGAAACGAGCACGATATCGTAATCAAAAACAGCCTGCTACAGTAATGATTTCACGGGATGCTCAACAACTTTTGCAGCATGTCAGAAATTCAAACGTCCGCTGGTCACCCAATGATAGTTGTTTTATCATAAAAGGTCCCAAGGGCAAAGCTGTGCGAAAAGCTGGATTGGGAGTCATGTTAAAGAGGACTTTTTGGCATGATTATGATTACCGTAAGGTTAGGGCAGTCGCCAACCGAGTGAATGCAGCTGCTTCAAAAAATTTATACCGACAGGCTCAATTGAAAGCCAACAAAAATCCAGAGCGAAGGTCAGCGGCTGGGTTGATTTGGGAAGATATTCCAACCAAGACTGTGACAGGACGAGGTCACAAAAGACGTTTCGAACGTGGTACTGCAGTGCATGAGGAAATATGTTATTATGCGCGAGAAGGTTTGGAGAAATTTTTAGTGCGCTACCCGGAACCAGAACTTTATACGCTTCGCATCATTTTGGCCCTGAAAGAATATGGATTCACACCAATTTATGCTGAACTTCCGATTTATGATGAAGTTGTTGGCTATGCCACAGCCGTGGATTTGCTGTGTGTGGATCAAAGTGCAAACAATACTAGGGATTTAGGACGTTTGGTTGTCTGCGAAATTAAGACTGGTTACGCCCTGAATACGTTTGAGCAAGGCCACAAAGAGATGTTGGGTGCAGCTGCTTTTATGAGTAATTCTTGTTTGAATCAGGCTCGGTTACAAGCTTATTTCGCTGAGATGACACTCCGGAACTGTTACAACATTAGTGATTGTATTAGTGTGGTACTCTTGGTGCATGATCAAGGTGTGGCTGGATTCGTGGTGCCTGATGACATCATCTTACATGGATCTCGCATGTACCGTTATGCTGCAGCTGCTGAAACCAAACGTCTGGCTTCTTTCAAAACCTCTCGTAGAAGAGGCAAGTCTGGTGCTGCTGGTGGCAATACTCAGAGAAGAACCTGGGGTACCTCAAAAAGGAAAACCTAATGATTTATTTATTTTTTTTTTTTTATAAATATATATATATTTTTCTGTGTTTGAGGGATCCTTTTGTTAAATGGTGTTGGTTCATCAGCAAGATTATCAGAGGCTCGGCTTACTTTTTGTTTGAGTAAATGTGAATCCTAAAAAAAAAAAAATACTCAGATGCAAACCATTTTCATTTTGTTTTCATTTGTGACACTACTCTACTTATGTCAGGTTGCTGCTGCTGCTGCTGGGAGTTCGCCGACAATGGTACGTAGCATGGATCAACTGATTGCGAAATTGGGCAGAGATATCTCCACAAAGAATCCTGAATGTGCCACTCTTTTCGACGAAGTTTGTCCAATTGGATGTAATGGTCGTATTGGCAACGAAGCTTTGTTATTAGACCGGTGTGGAATTTGTGGTGGAGACGGAAGTTCTTGCCCAAGCGATGACGACGACGGCAGCTGTGATGCGACGTGTATTGCTTTGGTGGTTGGAATTCCTGTGGCACTTTTACTACTGGCTTGTTTGGTTGGCAGCATTATATTTTTCAGTGGAGCCGCAGCACGACGACGACGTCAACGAGAATCTATGCAACGCAGAAATACAACAGCTTCTCAAATTACCAATGAACATTATTCAGCTCCGATTCGTACTCACGGCAACCCAACTCCTACCTATGGTAGAAAACACTCCATGGTTCCCATGATTACCAAAAAGAAACGCAGTTCGGAAATTCGATGGACCAATGGATGGGGGAAAGGAGATAAATATTCTTGAGACACACAGACACAAAAAAAAAATGAAACAGAACTCTTTCTTTCCTCCAGCTTCTTGTTTCCAAACAGAATAGAAAGATGGCCATTGTTAAAATGAGGTCTTGAATGCATTCTTTTTAAAAGGAAGCAAAAATAAAATCATTTGACTTGTAAAAAATAAATTTTTTGCTTCTTTATAAAAAATAATGATTTGGATGGACAGTGGGGACGATGATTCAAATCAGGGAAGTTCTACTTCTGTTGTGAGTTTGGGGGAAGCAAAGGCCACGGCGCACGATTTTAATTTAGATTTGGATTCGATTCCAGGAGGCATAGCCGGATGGAGAAAAGCTCTAAACATAGAAATGGAACATGGAAAACAATATTCTCAAACCGACATTACCGGAAACAGCGTTTCACTGACAGCTAAAATTGTTTTGGCTCATCTAAAAATAGATATCTTATACTACGAACGACTTGGATTTACTCGTCAGCAAGCCAGTTGGGAAGCTTCACGATATCCTGGCGGGAAGCCAAAACCGATTTATAAACAATTGCAAATAAATAATGCCAACAGATGGAACCGAATACGTTTTGTGTGGACCCAACGTTGGGCTGGACTCCATGCAAAGCTTTTGGAGATTACAAAGGGTAGACTGAGTTTCAAATACGCCTTCCCGTTTGCTCCAGGAAAACCAAACACAGAAGAAGAGGAAGAAGAAGAGGATGACATGCGTTGGGATTGGGCTGAGCAATTCAAAGGTCCTGGAAGCGAAAGGGAATTTGTGGATTTCGTGAGAACCTTTGATGCTAACAGAATGTATGCCTTGATCTGGACGATTACGGTGGGACGCAACACGAAGCTGGAAATGAAAATGTATCAGGTTTGGTGGTTTTATTTAACCATGGTAGCAAAAGCAGCCTTGGGAATCTCAATCGATTCAGAATTAACTGGAAAACAAGCCTCACGCCTGCTTTTGTATGATACAGAAGTCTTTCGAAAAGCGGCTTGGGAAGATGTCTGGTTGGCTAATCTTGGATGGAAAGCTATGCCAACATGGGTGGATGGTTTCAGTCGCCCGAATCTAGCCATAAAACCCATGTCTGGGATTTGGGAACTTAATTATCAAGAAAATTATTTGGCTACCGAAAACGTTCCCCCAGAAAATCATTTGGGAGCCTTATGGATTGCTCAAGATCGTGCCTTCCGGTTTGACATGAACGGCATAGCCCCGCCTGTGTTACGACGAAGATGGGTTTATTTTTGGTACGTGATTGTGAGCCGTTTGGAACGACTGACTGGAAAACCTTGGATTCGGTTTTCAACTGCGGACAGTTTAAGAGCTCTGATTACCTTTGAAAGAGGCTTGTCAAATTTAAGACTTGGGGGATATCCCAAAGATGTGATTGGGACTCACAGGGACGTTACTTCCGTCTGGAGTTTGCTGAGGAGAGGCAAATCGAAAGAAGAACCAGAAGAAGAAGAAGAAAAGGATGCCGACATAACTGAGGAATTCTCGTCCCCGGACGACGATGATGATGAGGAGGAGGAGGATGATGATTTCGGCGACGACCCTAGATATCAAATGCATGAAACGCCTTATGGCGATTATAATGTTCGGGATAATGACGACGATATTCCTATTGTGGATGATGTTGCTGACGTTGACATGTACTCAGGTTCAACCGAAGAGGGGCCTCTGACCTTCTCAGACGATGACGAGGACAGTCAGGCTACTCAACCACTTTATTCCCAAGGCCACTGGGATCCGATTGAAGGCAAACGCAAACGAGACAGGAAGAAAAAAGGAAAAGAAAAAACAAAAACAAAAGAAAAGAAAAAGAAAATCAAGGGTCCTTATGCAAACACTCGTTATGTAAATGGAAAGCCTCGTAATGCTGAGGAAGATGCAAAAGTTGTTAAGGAATTTGCCGTTAAATACCCTGGTGTTTTACGTGGAACTACATTTGAAGAAGTTCAAGCCCTGAACTTCACTATACAAGGGCGCACAGATGCAGCCCTTGACGTAGCAATGGGTCATAACATCTGGGTGGCTCGTTTTGACACTCAAAAAGCTTATGATTATGCAACAAAAAACGCTTGGGCACCAGACCCTGTGATTCTCATCATTAATACCAAAAAATTAATTAATTTAGGGTATTGGGACACAGACGTTATCCGTAGACAAGACGTTATTGAAAATGGGTATGATTGGTTTGAAAGTCAGTTCAAACAAATTCAAAAAGGCATGCATGTAAAGAAAGCTAGGCAGATAGTGAAAAGAATCAGGCACGTCATGGCATTATCTAGTACTGAAGCCTCCGTGTTGATCAAAGATCTAACACATGGAATCTTAACGAAAGAAAAAGTCATACAACTTGTTTCTGAAATATGGGAAATAGATTCTGTGAATATGGAGACGTTGATGAAAATCTTAAAGCCTAAACCGTCACCAACAAAAGATGAGGTCTTAACTGTTCTTTCTAAAATATGGAATGTAGATTCTGTAAATCAAAAAAAACTAAAAAAAGTGGTGGACATTTTAATGTTGTTAAAAGAGAGAATCTCTAAAATTGTTTTTGCAATATGGAATGTAGATTCTGTAGATCCTGTAAAACTGATGGAAATGGTGAACGAAGCTCATTTTATTTTTTATGATGACACGCTATACCAAAAATATATCGATGCAATCGATGATGTGGAGTTTATGAAGACTGCTCTTACCACAGATGATGGAGATTATAATAGACTGAAAAAAGAAATCTATGACTGGAACATCAAAAACGATCCTGGTTATGTTCCAGACGATGAAGACCCACTTGAGGATGGTTCGTACTATGACTATCAAGAAGGCAGATGGATTACTCCCCCAGGTGGAGGAGGAAAACCAGTGTATGTCCATGGAAAAGGATGGGTATGGCCTGGTGATGACGATTCTTCTTTTTCCACGTCTGAAAGCAAGGTGGTGAGATGGGTAAACGCATGGACTCTGAAAAAACTAATAGGAGAAGAGCCCTTTTCAGACGATACTACTTCCTCATCATCCTCAATGCACGAAGGAAACACGGTCACGTTTTGGAATTAAAAAAATTTTATATATAAAATACACTGCTTTTTTTTTCATTTTTATGAATGAATGGCTCGTTGCCAAGCTTGTTTAAGATTCTCAAAGACTCGATCCAAACTATCTGAACTCAGGCCAGCGTTGACAGCAGAATTTCCTAGAAATCCCAATTTGTATTGAGCCACTGTTTGCCCCATGGTAATGAATCGCCAGATCAGGCCGAATCCAGGCAACCACCAAAATCCAAACAGAATCAACATGAGTACACCTAGCAATCCCAAGATTCGATAACAATTCTTTTCTTCGGCCAACATAAGTCCCACCAAGATTTTCAGGGAGCTGGCAGATCCCGAGTGTGGCATTCAGGATTCCTGTGGTATTTTTTTTGTTTTGTTTTTGTCTTTCTCTTTATAATTAAAAGTGTGGTTACTGAAATAATAAGTACTGTGATCTCTAGGATTTATCAAAAGAGACATAAAGATTTGAAACGAAAAAGAAAAAATGATGTCCAAGCAAGATTGGAATGAAATGGCAAATGCTTGGAGAAATGTTTGCATTGGTATTGCCGTGGCGGCGATTTTAGCAGCCTTAATATTCTTGGCTGTGGTTACTTTGTTGGGCTACGCAGTACATAGCAAAGATGAAATCAGAGAGATTCTACGACAAATTAAGGAACTGCCAGATGTATGTCAGGAAGAACCTTGTTTTGACAATTGTCCAAATCCGTGCCCTCGGATTCCAGATCTCTGCTCCCCACCCATTGACATTGCCGAAATTATAGGAGTCCTTTCAGAGACTTGTGACGACAAAGACCCTTGTACAGCCGATAGGGTTCGTAACGGGAGTTGTACCTACGAACGTTTGGAAAATGGATGTGCTTGTACCAGTGATTGTTTCGAGCCAATTGGTACTGGAATTTGTTGGGAAGGACGTTGTGTTGGGGGTCCTTGCGAAGGGTTTTGTGAAATCACTGAGGATTGTCCTGCCTTGAATTTCACAGAGGCTGCCGATGTGAATTGTGTAGATGGAGCTTGTTTATATACTATTGGACCTGACATAAGTGGAGCCTTGCCATGCACTGAATCTTGTTTATACTTGGAAAGTTGTCGAGCCCTTATTTCAGAAGAGGGGGAACCTTTGAAACACTGTCTTAAAACCGATGTCTTCTGTGCTCACAATGGAGACATCACATGTAATTTTTTTTTCGATTGTGCTGTGCCTCTTGTATTATAATAATAAAAAAGTCATTGTTTTTTACTCTCTTATGTGCCCAGCATCACTTTTTGTTGCACCATTTGTTGTTGTCAGCATCAATCAAATACGCAATAAATAAATAAAACAAAACAAAACAATACAAGATGGAGTTCATTCCACCGGCCGATCTGGTACCCATCAAAAAAGAAAAAACAGCACCTGTTCCCAGGGTTGTCGCTGCTGAGGTTATTGTAGACATGGACATGCCACCCCCGCTTGTGGAAATAAAGAGGGAACGGACTCAACCTACTTTCGATGTGCCATCGGCAGGAGATTATTTATATGAGATTCGGAAACGACCCGACAGAGATTACAAAGCCCTGAAAAGTGTGACTATGGTTTTGCAAAAACAAAGACAGGGAAAACCCGTTTCAGCAATTGCCAAGAAAAACCGAGAGAGGTTACGAATTCTGAGAAAACAAAGTATTGAACCACGTGTGGCTTTGTTACGACGCCATCAACATAACATGCAACATGCTATAGTTGTCTTGAAAAAAATTCAAACATCAGCCTTAAAAAAAGCTCAAGCCGAAGCTGCGCAGGGGAACATTGAAAAAAAGAAAGCCCGAGGTGGGATTGCAAATCAAGCTGGCGCCCTGATCAAGGCTGCGGAACGAGCCACGAATGTTGTGGATCATTATGCCTTGGAATATGAAAAAATTGGTTCCAATTTGAATAATCTGGTTGAGGAATCAAAAAAAATACAAAATCATTTCGAAGTCTTGACCGACAGTGTTTTAGGTTGGGGCAAAAATGTAATTCAATGGGCTCCTCCGAGTCCTTGGGAATTCGAACGGCTACCAGTCACCTTGTACCAACTGCGAGTTCATAATGAGATGGATGATCCAGCTGAGAAATTTTCAACTGACAAGAAAAAAAGAGCCAAAGCCAGAGCCAAGCGAAAACGGAGAGAACAAGCCAGTGCCGCAGCTGTTGCTTTCAGTAGTAGTAGTAGTAGTAGTAGTAGTAGTAGTACTACTACTGTTGCTAATGGCGGTGGTGTCGATGATGAGAAAAAGAAGGGGGTAACAAAACCTATACAAGTTGTGAAACCTCGCTTTAAAAAACATAGAGCAACCTAAACAAACAACAACACCACAAGGGAAACGAGGGAGCGTATAAAAACGGCTTCCTTAGTTTCAGTCTTCAGTGTGTATTAAAAATAAAATAAAATATTTTAAAACGAATTTCTCAGAATATTCACACAATAATAGTAATAATAATAATAATAATAATAATATTTTCCAAACGGATTTAATGCAGAAACAACAACAAGAAAAAGACAGTAAAAGAATTGAAACTTTTTCTTTTTTCGATTCAATGAATTGCATGATCCCAAAAACAGGGGAAGTGGCGACGGCAAGGACAGCAGCAACTCCAGAGAACAAAGAAAACACAATTGAATCTTCCTCTGCTTCTGTGAAGAAATCTCCAAGAGCATACCAAAGTACAGTTTTTGCAGCTTTTGCCATTTCTCTCAACATAGATCCAAAACTTTTGGATATTATCACGGATGGAGATGATCACGTTGAATGTCTCTCAGGGCGTAGTAGCAACAATAGTCCAGCTGGCTCAGGGAGATCTACGCCACGCTCCTCAACACCATCAAAAGACACAGATATATTTCAATAGGGCAGGAAAAAGCGATTTTATATTTTTTTTTCTTTTTTTTTAATATAACAATTTTTTTTTTTTTGAATTAAAACAAAAACAAAATGTTTTTCCAAACTTTTTTATTCGTGCTAATCACGTCAGCCTTGGTGATTCCGTGTATGTCCCAGTGGATAATTATAGATCCAGATAGGTTGGATTGCAAACATCAAAAAACCCACCACGACTGTACTTCAATCTGTGCTTGTGGTTGGTGTGAAAAGAAAGGATGTTTTGACTGGCCAGACAAAGGTCGCCGGTCACACGCTTACCGGCCTGTGTTCTCTGTCTGTAATGTTACCAGCCGATCTGATGTAAAAACAGATTATTATACTACCGGTTGCAAACACCAACGAAATTTTTTCATATTTTTAGGAATTTTCCTTGCCATGATTGCTTATGCAACGGGTTTTGCACTTTTCTGTGTTATTGTGGTGGCTGTGTTTGGTCTATGCAAAAAATCTTTAGGGAACGGTTGTCACAGCTACACGGAAATTCCTTAAAAAACACACACAGAAAATTTTGTTTTTTTTCCTGGATTTTGTAAATACAAATAAATAAATAAACAAAAAAAAATATGACTCATAAAACCACCAGTGCCACACCTCAGCCTAAACATTATCATGATGTTTTACCGATGGAAATCTGGCAAGAGTGTTGGAAATTCAAGGCTTATCAAGAGGTCAAAGATATTCGATTGGCAGGAAAGAAGAGTTTGGTAGGGGCTCATCAAGAGGTCATCAAAGAAAGAGACTTGGAAAAATTAAGAATTCCTGAGGCAGATCGGTTGGCATTCTACGACCGAGGGAAACTGAAAGAATTGGAAGAAAGGGTTTGTCGCTATAAAAACTACATAACGACTTGGGACGTGGTGTGGGAAGAACCTTATTACGAACATTTACACGCCTCTTGGAAAGAATGGCTATTTTATCACGCTCCAATTTATTTCCCAAGTCAACCACAAGAAAATTTTCGAAAAAAATATTCTGATTTATTATACAGAATAAAATAAATAAAAACAATTTTAATTTTTTTTTTGAATATGAATCTTGAGATCAAATCTGATGATGGCTCTGGTAAATGTGAGATTTTAATTCAAAGTGAAGGCGACAAAAGGCTTCAGGCCTTGGGAACGTGTTTGGCGCGCCTGGATAACGGCATGTATCGTCGCAGTAAGGATCAAAAGGTATGGCATTCTGCCTGGACACAAGCCTGCTCGTTTCAAATTTACAATAAAGATGAAAAAGACTTTGAGGCCAAAGTGGGAAGCCTTTCCAAAAAAATCACTAGGAACTTGTTAATTCAAGGACCGCAGTGGATTGGTAAGAAAATGGCTCTTTGTATGTTCCTTGCGGCTTATTTATGGACTCAAAAAAGTGCCTCGGTGATGGTACTAACACCAGGGGCAATACATTCCGCTATGTTGATTCATAAAACCCTGAGCATGCTGCCCTTGATTTTACCAGACGGAGAAAACACCCCGAATATTCTTCACAAAAATAACTATTGTTTACAAATTCGGGCAGCCGATGGAACAAAATCTATTCTGAATACTATACCAGTAGGACACTCACGTCTTCGTGGAATTGGGGGGGCCGATATTATGATTGTATACAAACCAGAACTGTTTCAAGATTTCTCTGTAATTCGGGAAACAGTGATCCCTCTTTCACTCCTCAATAATTCAATTACCTGGATCATATCTGCCGTGAGAACTTGCGGAGCTGCTCCCATTTGTTTAAAACTTCCTGACCAATTACATCAAAGTATATGGATTTTCAAAACCACTCAGCCTTTGACTGCCCGTCATTGTACAACTTGTTATAACAACAATAGTCGTGATTGTGTGAATTGTGATATTTGCCGTTCTTCCAAGCCACCTATGCCATCTACGCCACGGTGGATGTCAAAAGATCATGACGAGAAACTCTACAGAATATTGTCTGATTCCAAAAATATTTTTCTGAAGGAAGTAAATGGAATATGTAAAGAATAAATAAAAATAACACCAGCTGATATAACAACAATAAAATAAACTTTTTTCGATTTTTAATATTTTATCATGGACTTTAATCCCTTAGGGAAAACCCTCCAAATTCTCTATTCCCATAGTATTGTTTGTATTTCTTGGGGACTGGCGTCCTTGTTGTATCACATTTTTTTTATGATTCCATATAGTCTGTTCAGCTTGATTTGCTTTCCAAGTACTGCCTGGATGTTTTTTGGAAACATTCTTCTTATTCCCTACGAAATAGCGGCTTTGGTGGCCGTCATTTTTTTTGTGATTCCCTTGGATTTACTAACCCTACTTTGTCAACTCTTGTGGATTGGGGCCAAATATGTTTGTCATTATCCAGCGATGTGTCTAACACCAATTGTTATAAATGGCAGTTTCTTTTTTTTGGCATACCAGTACGGCTGGCAATTCCCTGACAATGCCTATGAAATGTGGTGATGAATAAATTGTATTTAAATAAAAAAGAAAAAATGATTTTTTTTTTGTCAGCTGTGTCATTTCAAAAAAAAAAATATAAACACACAAAAAACGAAAAAATGTTAAGTTCTGAAAAACCATTGCCAAAGAAAAAGAAATGCGTTGCCACCGCCATCAAACCAAAAGTTTTTAAGGTTCCGTCCTTAATGGATATAACAAGTGCGTATGTGGCCAATGAAATGCTTTATGAAAAATGTATTCATCCAGCTGAGACTGGGTGGTATAAAAGTCGCTGGGAGTGCATAGATCGTGTGGCTATGCCCTTTGGATGTCATATAATGACCATTGGCCAGTGGAAAAACGGGGAGCGGTTTGGTTTGCAATATCTTTGGCATTGTCGCTTGTTTGTAATAGATCGTCGTCGCCGTGAATTGTGTGACTGTACCTCCCAGCTTGATTCAAATATTTTTAAAAATAGATATGAAGATTGGATTGCTGTGAGACGCCTCACTCATGAATATACAGGTCTGTATGTGGGCATTTGTGGTTTACAAAAAACATACGATGCTTCACGAAATGTGACACTTTGCACAAGCCCAGAAAGTTCGTTTCAGTTCAAATCAAAATTGTTCAAAACATACGACGGCTGCTGGGGTGATGGCTGGACAGATGGATTTAAAAGGCCACTTCATTGGGCAGATCGTTTTAAAGTACCTAACGAGTGTTTGACCGAAGCCTTTTTCCCAGTCGGGGAAATGCCACACACTTCTTCATAATAATAATAATAATAATAATAATAAAAACATTTTATTTTTTTCGTCAGCCGTCTTATTTCTTTAAAAAAATAAATAATTTTTATTTCAAAGAAATAAAATAATACACAAAAAATGTTAAGTTCTGAAAAATCACCCCCAAAGAAAAAGAAATGTGTTGTGGTTGTTGCCAAACCAAGGGTTTCAAAGGTTCCGTCCTTGAAGGATCTGGCAAGTGCGTATGTAGCCAATGAATTACTGTATGAAAAATGTATCCAACCAGGTGAAACTGGCTGGTATAAAAGTCGCTGGGAGTGTATAGATCGTGTGGCTATGCCCTTTGGATGTCATTCCATGGCCATTGGTCAATGGATAAACGGGAAAAGGCTTGGCTGGAATTTTTTTTGGCATTGTTACTTGTCAGATCTTCACGATAAAAATTACACGTGCGACTGTAGGGAAAGTATTCCAAATGTTTCAATAAAACCACGTCAAGATTGGATTTTCATTCGGTATCTCAGAAAAGAATATGAAAATACGATTACACCTGGCTACCGAGTCTGTGTTTTGAAGAAAACATACGACGCCTCACGAAATGTGACACTTTGCGCGAGCCCAGAAAGTTCGTTTCAGTTCAAATCCAAGTTGTTCAAAACAAAAGAAGGCCTTTGGGGTGATAGCTGGACAGATGGTTTCAAAATGCCAATTAGTTGGGAAGATCGTTTTAAAGTACCTAAAGAGTGTTTGATTGAGACCTTTTTCCCAATCGGGGAAATGCCACACACTTCTTAATAATAATAAAAATATTTTATTTTTTTAATTACAAAGTTCGTTTCCCCTGTTTAAATTCAGCGTAAACAAGTTCAGCACAGTACCCGAACAACTTTACCTCCAAAAAATCATGTCCTATGTATTCTTCAGTTTTGACAAATGCATTATTCATGGTCCTTGTGGTGCATTTGCCTTGCCTGTAAAATGTGTCTGCCAGCATTATGAACTTTTCACGAGACTCGGAAATGCAATATTCAGCCAAACAGCGACATTCTTCATCATTCAAAACAAATTCTTCGTCATCACTACCACTACTACTACTACTGTCACTCATTGTTTGTTGTTGTTGAACTGACATTTTAATTTTATTTGTTTTGATTTTTTGTTAATTTTCGTTTGTTTTGATTTTTATTAATTTTCGTTTGTCCCCTTTCGTAATCGTATATGGCCCAAGGCACTGGATTAAAGCCTCGTTTGCACCACATGGCCAAAGGATTTCCTATCACCAAAGGACGTCTAGTGTACCCCAAAAAAATCCACAAATTAGCCAAGGCAACCAGCCAGGTCAAAATCAAAAAGAACAGATAAAACCAAAGAGCCGTCAGGGTTACGTAAGCTGCCACGACCGCATAAGCAATCGCCAGACACCCAGCCAACATCAAATGAAGAATGGACCAGAGGGGCAATCCCCAATAAAAAAAATAAATGGTCCAAATTCCATGAATCCATATTTGTAAAAACCAAAGCAAAATGGCAACCTCGACCAAGGTCGACAGGCTGGCGTCATCGGCTAACCCCACCGATTCGGAGAGTTCTCTGCCTTTTTTTATGAGTAAAGTGATGGACAGGGCTGACAGAGTGAAGGCCAGACTCCAAACAGGACCATTAATCCACAGGGGAGGATAGAAAAGATGATATCGCATGGCTGAAGTACCTCCACGACTTGAAAGTCTGCCTCGGGGAGTTTCCCAGCGTTTCCACCACTCGCTTCTCCAAACTGGAATATATAAACCTAGAAATACTGTGAAAGTGATAATGGTCCAGACTCCGAAACTCAACCAATCAAATGGGTTTCCAAAAAGAAGAGTCATTGGTAATGGTGGTGGTGGCAAAATAATATATTTTTTTTTTATATACACGATAATAATTAAGATATTTACAAATTTCTTTTTGTGTTGCCATTGATTACTCCTTGGTGTCATCAGCATCAGCGTCATTTTGTTGCTGCTGCTGCGCCTCGAGGTCTTCTTGTTCCATCTGATTCAATTCAGTGGATTCCACAATAGTCATTTTTGTTGTGGTTTGAAGACTGGGGTCTGGTTCTCGAAAGTCCAAGTACTCTGCCCAAGACGGCTGATTTTGAAAGGGGTTTACCAGGCTGCGTTGTTCCAAGACTCGTAATAAATAGATAACTGCAAAAATTAAAAATGAAACCGTCCAGATACACAAAATACATAGCACCGACAAGACTCCCAAAACAACCACAATTTTGAGTAAATGATCAAACAGGGAGGTTAGCAGAAACAAAAACATGGCAGACATTTTTTTTTGTTTTGTTTGTTTTTCGAAAAACAACAATCTGAAACAAAACAAATCATCAACAAGTTTTGAAAGACTGACTAAAATGGGTTATTCAAAACGAACACAAATGCAATCATCCAATTATGGAAATGACGAAGGGGTTGTGGTGGAAGAAGAGGAGGATAATATAGTCCTAGTAAGGTATGATGATGACCCGGCTGTCCTACAACCAATATTGGCTAATTTAGCAACTCCAAGCGATCCTTTCGCTCGAGCCATAGTCACACAAGTTGGCTGGAATCAACAAATCACAGCTGTTTTTCAAGGTGATTCAAGATTAGATCCTTTAAAAGTCGTTGGTCTCTGGGATTCAGAAGAATTCATGCCTTTAAATACTGTGACGAATGTTGGTTTAATTGGAGAAAGCTTGGCGCGATTGAACTTATCGAATGCCAAAACCGATGGACCAGTTTGTGGTGTTTTGGCAGAGGCTACCGATGCCCTGAAACTTGCAGTGGTGGAAACAAACAGACGACTCAGAAAAATGAAACGTGCAAATGTTGTAACATCTCCGGGTCTACGCTACGAAAGGGCCAGTGGTTTTTTCCTTCCAGTCTGGACTTTCTTAGATCAAATGAATCATGTTGATGCGGATGCAGCCGACATATTGGATCTTTCCCGCCGAATTGGAGGACAAGCAGCAACAGCAGCAAACACATTCAATCAACAGGTGAGTGACAAGAGCGCTTTGGGTTTGTTAAATTTAGTTTCTTCACATCTTAATTTGCATCTGGTCCACAAGATCGTTAGACGTAGTGGAGCCTTTGGCCGTAGTAACCAAAGCTTCCATCAGACTCTGTTAAGTCTTTTTGACCGACGTCGTGTGACTCAAAATAGACCTGGGGTCATGAAACGAATATCCACAACGGAAAACGACATCCAAAATGTGATCCAAGTGGAGAGAGTTTCAGTCAAGGTTACTCTGGATTTGATTCCTGCGCCATGGCGCAAAAAACATAACCTCAATTTCCCAGAATCAGATCTCAGTTTTGGAAGTTCTCCAGTTGTAATGAATGGGGTTCTGATTACTCTGTCTCAACATGATCACACAAAACAGAAAATCTCAAAAACGAAATTCAAAACAGGAACTCATGCGGTCATTCACTTCCGGTGGGCCACTAGAGTTGTGGCTCTTGGTGAAGAGGCCAAACGCGGAACCACCTTAAGTTTTGTATACCGATGGCCAGAAGTCAACGATCTGACATCCGGTGACCCAATCAATGTAAAAAAAGTAAAGATTGTTTTGTATGGCAGTGGCAAAGTGAACTGGTGGGAAGATTATTACCAACCACAAAATGTAAACCCCAACGATGAAGAAGAAGAAGAAGAAGAAGAACCAAGCCATAGTAACGAAGGAATTGTGTTACCATATCCTTCTCGTCGTGTGTATATTACCGAAACTGAAACATGGATTGAATATCACGATATTATGCAATTGATATTTGCACAAGCCTTGTATGGACATTTTTCAGATATTCCTAATTCCATCAAAGTCATTCAACCTGAGTTTGCCACCTTAATCTCTGGAGCCACGAAGCCTGTGATGGCAATGATAGTGGTGGATGCTCGTGCGATTGTGCCAGAGGAAGATTATCCCAGATTTAATGCAAGAGGTACAAAATTGAGAACCTTTCAAAACAATGGACAAGTCATTCGGGAATTCCCTCAAATGCGGGATGTGTTGTTGATGAAAGTCTTGGGTCCACACTGGGAAACAATGACTGTACAAAGAGGAAAGGCCAGAAAACCAGAAACTAGAACAAAGAAATCAGTTGTTGACATTAAGGAATCAACGGTGGTGGTGCCCAGAGAGGACTTGAGTCTTAAGGAAAAGGAATCAGATATCCATGGTCAAACAGGACGAATAGCCATTAAACTACGTGACATGACAGATGCGACAGTGGTGGAAACCACGTCGTGGCGTGGGGCTGGTCAGGTTGGTTTGGAATATTTGATGAATGGAAAACGGAATATTCCAGAAGTGCGGATGACAAATGTATTAAAACAATCCGCCAACACAAGGAGTGATGGGAGTCCTTCACAAAGTGACCAACAAAATGTTTGGATTGCTCATCAACATCCATCTGACCGTTTTGCCACCCTGGACGGAAGGGAAGTCACCACTGTGGCTGGAAGGAAAACTGTAGACACCGCCATAATATCCGTCACGGAAAATTTACTTCAGCCTGATGAGACCCTACCTACGGATAAAACCGGACCTACGGATCAGGAGGTAGAGGATATAGTTCAAGGTTTTTGGAATACCACAAACGCGGTGCAAACTGCAGTAAATTCCACGGCCGATAATGTAGCACAACAAGATCTAGAGGACGTGGAACAACACAACCCACCACCTACGTTGTCATTTGAGGATCCACTTGCTCCCTCAGATGATGATGATTATTCATAAAAAAAAAAAATAATAAAACTCTTTTTTCTTGTTTTATCCGCATGTATTATGTTGGCCTTGACAGCTTCTTGTTTAGATAAGTCTGAGAAAGAGAGAAACAAAAAAAAAACAATGAACAGTTTCGATCAGGAAGACGAAGATGATGATGATGATGAAACAACCGGGTGGGATCAGGAAATTGTAGCTTCATTTGAAACAACAACAACAACAACACCACCACCACCAGAAAAAGAAAATTCGAAATATTCTAGATGGTCAAGAACTTCCTCGGCTCCTAACGTTCGCACTGCTTATAAACAGAAGAAAAGAGAACACGCCACCACAAGCAAACCTTCTCCTCTACGATATAATATAGCTGTGGGAGCCGTTCGGCGCTCAGTCAACTCAGGACCTTTTCAAGATACTGAAAATACGTTTTGGCCAAAATATTGTGAAATTTTTGTGTATCGTGATGGGGGTGTCATGATTAATGCTAGGTATACGGATATTCCCGAAAACCAATTCTTGGTTTACCTGGATGGCATCAGCACCAAGACTGATATTGAAACCATTTTGGTGACTTCAGATACTGCACCTACACTAACGGGTAGTAACCCTTCGACGACGAATAAAGGCCGAACAATTGAAGGTTTCACTCCACCGACTCGCTTGGATCATTTGTCGGTAGAAGAAATTGCTAGAACTGTTAGTGAGGGAAATCTGGGAGTTATGCCAATGACGCGATTCGCAATACCCCCTGGGTTTAATACTGTTACTGCTGCTGCTACTGGGAACAACAACAACAACAACAACCCAAGAAAAACCAAAGTAGATATTGAAAATAGTCCTGATATTATTTGGGGAAAAGTCATGCCAAACAGTATGCCAAGTGGAGTAACTCTGCATACAGCAAAAGGTAGTGTGGTTCATGTGTCAGCCTCGCCTCAAAATGCATTTATATTTCCTATGGCTCGCGTGGATCACCGAATTCGTTTGGCCCTTGGCAAAGGGCGTGGATCGATTCAACTCAGTTATTTCACTGGAGGCTTGGAAATTTCTCCAGAAGCTGTGGTGAAATTAACAAAAATAAAGAAAAAAACAGCCGACAGCTCTTTGTTTACTGCTGCCTTGGGAAAATATCCACACAGCATTTACACTGGGGATGGTGCTTTGTTTTTACGAACACAAAATAGTACAGCCACCAAATTTGAGGCCAAAAATTTGCGCTTGTCTATGGCTCGAGTGGGTTTCCGAAGGCGGCGACGGGGACGATATGGTCGCGGCAATGAGAGTACCCAAAACAAGTCTTTTGCTGAGTCCGTTTCATATGATAACTCAGCCAGTGACGCGGAACAACAAAACAATCAAACACGGTTGGGTCCCATTGAAGTATTTGAATATCGTGATGTGAGCATACCAATGGGATCAAATTATATTCGGGTGATTGACACACCTTTGAATCTAGATTGGACCTTACAATATGATATTTCCGATGTGTGGTCCAGCCAACCAGATATTTATGGTGGAATCCAAAGCAAAGGCACTAACATTCCACCTTCCGAACTCACTTTCATAGTGAAAGGTATGCGAGTCGGCGTGGCTCAACTGCGTACATCTCTTCAAATAAATGAAATCCGGTATGTTTATCTGGGCCAAGACAGCATGATAGAAATACAGAACATGGTCAGCCGAGAGACTGTGGAACGTTTCAACATGTTGCATATCACGTCTCGACTTCACATTGTGAATCGTAAAAAAACCAAAGTTTCTCTGACCCTGTACCGAAACCTGACGATTGAAGAAGAAGCTGAATTAGATAAATCATCCTTTGAGTTGATTTTTTCAAAGGCTCCATCATCATCATCATCTAAAAAGAATCCCTTCGGTGCTGCTATCATTTCAGTGGAGGATATTCCTATGAATTCTCCACGATTTGTAACCAAACGCACTGATACTACACGTGTCTTGGTGATTCATTTATATAACATTCCGGGCAACGGTGGTCTTGTTAAAGTCAAGCTAGTGGTGACGCGTCCTTATAAAACCAACAAAAGCATGCAAAAAGTGTATTTATATCAAAAGAAAGTGGCTGCCGCCAAGCAGCAAGGAATTCTCGAGACTTCATTATCAAAGCCACAAAAAAAAAATTCCAGGTTGAGATTTCGTCATTGATAATAATTAAAAATAAATAATAATAATAACAATAAAAACAAATAAAATATTTTATATTTTTTTTTGCCATAATGTTAAAAAATGAGGACAAGGAGGATGAGGCTATGCCAGATTTAGAAGATTTCAACATCCCAGACGTGCCACGACCGTTGTCTCAAATAGAATTTAGACCCGACGCTTTTCAAGTCACACGACCGGATGGGTGTAAAGAAACCATATCCATTTCGAAGAAAGAACTCAAAGTCTTGCAGAAAAAGCGAAACAGGCAAGACACGAAAAATAACAAGCGTAAGCTTGAGACTATGGCTCCTTTTGAAAATGTGTCTATCACACAGGCCAGGAATGATCATCAAACAATCCTGGTACGCAAAAATGGCAAATTGGTACAACCAGCGTCTCAACGTATTTCGGATTTGATTCAGGCTCGCAACACAGCCCCTGGAATCACCAACGATCAAAGGAATGAAATTTCTGAAAATGCCAGACAAGAGATTTTGGGTCGTGTTGGTATTCGTGATGAGAAAGGTGGAGAATTGCGATTTCCAGATCCTCAAAGTCAATCTGATCAAATCAAACTATCTCAACAACGTGGTATAACCACCTGGGTGCCTACCCCACGTATAACCATTGAGGGGTGTTTCCGATTTCGAGATCATGCTCATCGAGGTTTGCCAAAAACTACAACT
>SDBT01007026.1_pt1 | contig 18586 bp, 17 predicted proteins | sample 2277101 | NCBI WGS metagenome assembly SDBT01 (sample SAMN10404973, study PRJNA504765) | marine sediment metagenome | isolation source: marine sediment core GS10_PC15, 103 cmbsf | place: Arctic Ocean: Southern Knipovich Ridge | collected 2010
ATTCCGTTCATGCTTGCTTTCGATGGAATCGTTTCATGTTTACGAACATATTCTCTTGAAGAATTACAAACGATGGTAAGAAAAGTCAGGGAGAACAATCTCTACAACTGGGAAATTGGAATGGAGAAGTGCAGACGTGTCCCTGGTGGAATAACCTATCTCATAGGGTGTCCCAAAATGGAGACTTCGATCTGATTTCGTAGGATATTCTTAGCACATTGCATTGGGGTGTGGAAGACATCCCTTCTCTGGTAAATGGCAGACAAGACTATTATTGATCCTTTAATCAGAGAAGAGGCGCATCACACCGGTTGGCAGACTCATCCATCATAGTAAGAATCTTAGTGACCGGATACAGCTCTCAGGAAAGGCGAGAAGAATCAACATTGATTATGGTGTATGATACCGATGTTGTTATTGGCATCAACCTTAATCAGGCAGGAGGGGCCGGGGCCAAGTTTAGACCGTGCCGCTAACGAAGTCAAGGCAAGATCGAACATCTGGCTACAAGGCATACTACCGTAGATCATACTGAAAGAATTGACACGGGAAGGATCGACGGAGCGGAATAATTTGCGATATTGCAGTCCACAGGCCTGATGACCGTTAGAGCCTGAGATTAGCATAACATCGTCATCGTCGGGAACAGCATAATTATCAGAACTTTCCCATGAAACCGTATCGACATAACCATAAGGCGGAGCGTCGCCGTCATCTCGGGTCAGAACCATAAAAGCTGCTCCTTCGCCGGGGATAGCCGTCTGACGATCATAGCTGAATGGCGCAATCTCTTGCGGGATTTCGCCGGGCCAGAAACTATGATAGCAATACAACAGCACCTGATTGATCTGGTCGACCCCTCCGAGAAGTACGGTGTCGACTCTCTTTTCTGTCAGCCAAACTTGAGCATTAAGCAAAGCGGCAATGGTTGACATTTCAAATTGAGTTACGGTCAGACACGGACCTTTGATTTGCAATAAGATGGTGACATTGGAAGCCGCAGCCGAATGTATCGAATTGGAGAAATGGGTGGGAGAAGCAAAGCGATCACCTTCTTTGATGATATCATTGAGGAATGCAAAGGTTGTCGAAGATGCTCCATACCCGCTGGCGACAATTACCGCCGTATCAGAGCATTGGCAGGGAATGTCCCGGCCTGCATCCTGAAGGGCCAGGCAGGCGGCCAAAGCAGCAAGCTGAGAGTATTTGTTGATACGGCGTAATTTGCGAGGAGATATAAGACCTCTTAGAGGCTCCGGATCTGCAAGATACACAGGGTAATTGATTTTCCCCTTCGAAGCCTGAAACGACAAGACATCATTGGGCCTTCCGCCATCGCGCAACGCACTCAACGCAGCCTGGTTTCCGCAGCCAAAGCCACCGACCAAACCGATCCCCCTTATCGCCATGCGGCAAGTCATGCTTGAGATGCCCTCCGGAAGACCAGCACCGCATTATTGCCTCCAAATGCCGCAGAATCCGATAGGGCGTAATCTCCTGCGACTGGAGTATTCTCCGTCACAGGATTTACAGCAAATTCCGGATCAGGGTCACTAAAACCAATGCTGGCAGCAATCATTTGTCGTTTCAGACTTTCGATTGTTATGATTGCTTCGATAGCCCCGGCAGCCCCGAGCGTATGTCCGGTATATCCTTTTGTGGAATGAAACGGTGTCTGCGGAAATAAACGAGAAAAAACGATGCCCTCAACCTTATCATTTTCAGGTGTGGCCGTGCAGTGGGCATTGATGAAAGCGATATCGTCGTGGCTAATTTGAGCCTGCTGCAGTGCGACGTTTATCGCCGTTTCCAGACCGACACCATCAGGCATCGGAGCTGAAATATGGTATGCCTCCGAGCAATTCCCATAGCCGCAAAGAGTGGCACGTGCCCGCGTTTTTCGCCGACGGGCCGCTCTGGGAGATTCGAGTATAACCATACCCGCACCTTCGCCAAGATTAAGTCCCATGCGATTGATGTCAAAAGGACGGCAAGGCTGGGTATCGGTTATCTTCAGAGAGACAAAGCCATTATAGATTACCCGGCAGAGCATGTCGCAACCGCCAGCGATAGCGATATCACATAATCCGTTGTTGATCCATTCGGCGGCCTGGCCAATAGCCACTGCTCCAGAAGAACAGGCATTGGCGATACACTGACGCATACCTTTAAGATGAAAATGCCGAGCCACCATATCGGCAGGATTGGCTTTTAGGTAATTTCTTATAGATTGCATCCCCGGGAAGCGGTTGAGTAGAAAATCACGGTAGAATGATTCATTATTCATCGTACTGCCCACAGTCGTGCCAATGCACACACCAACCCGATACTCCTTAAGGCTATCCAAATCGAGCCCGGCATCATTAACAGCTTCACAAGCCGCTCCGATTGCAAGCAAACCACACCGCTCTGACTCCGGGCCTTCATAGTAGCCGTCCGGCACCGCAGAGGGGTGAAGTTCGAACATTGGATACTGTTCCAGATAATCGGCACGAACATGCTCTGATGCCGAGGGGCTGCGCAAGCCGGAATATATGGTGCGCATTATTTCCGGAACATTCGCACCGGCGGCGCAGAGACCACCGACACCACTGACTATAATAGGAGAAAAACTGCTCGCAACGGTAGTCATTGCTTCATGTTCTCCTGAACAAAATCGGCAAGAGTGTTAAAGGACTGAAATACTTCTCTGCCCTTGGCCATATCTTTTATCTGAATGCCAAAATGCTTCTGGATGACTACAACCAGCTCCACAGCATCTAATGAATCTAATCCCAGACCTGATTCACCAAAAATAGGACTGTCGTCCTCTATGTCCTCAATAGATACATCTTCCAGAGCAAGATCGTCGATAATAATCTGTTTGAGTTTCTGTTTGATATCCATTCTTATTTGTACCCCGAAATACAACAGGCTGCTTACGCAAAACAGTACCACTATTTTCAATCTCCCGGAATCTGCAAGGATGCTGCACATGCCATAGTTGAAGATTGGATGGCTACTCCATGTGCATATTTTATGCTATTTTCCGCCGGGCTGCAAGCAGTTCATCGGTCTGATTGAGCTTCGATTCCAAGTTCCGCTCCGGTGTTTTTTCATTTTATCTGTGAATCACGTCACTTTAGGAGGGGCATTCTTTCCACATCGGGTAGAAATTAAAGAAATCAAAAGGATGTTCCTGAACATATTGAGTCAGGTATCCAATGAATTCTTGTGCATAAGGCAAATAAGTCTGAGGATTACGATCAACAACCGCAGGCACGCGTATTACTCCGGGCATTTCAGTGACATGCCGCGATCGCTTCGCTTCGTATGAAAATATTACCGCGATAGGAGTACCCCGCATAGCAGCCAAGCGGTAGGGGGCGATAGGAATACGGATCGGATCTCCCAGAAAATCCACCGTAACGGTATTCGACTCGTCTCCGAATATCCGGTCCCCCATTAAGCCGACAGTATGTCCTTCCTGCAGGACTGCCGCCATCTGCAGTGTTCCCCCCAGGTATCCGGCGGGATCGATGACCTTAAACGGGGCTTCTTTGTTGTTGTGTTCAAAATAGTGTTTGTCAATGTCATACTGATCCCGATGCATAACCATATGAACAGAACCTTCCAGAAATTGCAGTCCGGAGAAGGCAATTTGCCAGCATCCGGCATGGGCGCCGAGAATCACCAATCCATTCTTCTCATCCAGCAATTCCTTGAGTTGGGCTGCTTTCGGACCTTCAACCTTGATCCTGTCAGCGCCCAGTATGCCAAAGGCTGCGCGATCAATCAGGCTTCTTCCTAAAGACGTAATCCATCGATATTCATCCAACAGTCTGGCCAGCCTTGCTTTTCTATCAGGAAATCTGCGATCCAGGTACGGTCTACACTTTTTATGCAAAGGCGGATAAAAGAGCACATACCAAAGAACGACGAAGTACATGCACAGATAAGCGATTCGTAGGCCGCCAACACGAATTACGAAGTAGAAGAATTTGTGCTGCCAGGGCTTGCCAACGCTGCGCGAATCCCAGTCCTTGTTCAGGTTTTCCTGTTCTGCATCCATAGAATAGTTTTCTGAATATTGAGAGAAAGCGTGAACAAGATAATACTTGTGACGATTGCCAGTAAGGGGCCAACTATAAGGGCGCCGAGAAACCACTCCGCCAATCGTTGCAAACCCAAATACCCTAATTCGAGAAAAGACACATCGGATAAAGATGAAATGTTCTTTAGGGTTATAAATCCACCAAAACGGATATAATAGCCCACCTCGATGCAAATGGCCGGGACAATCGGCGGCATACAAATGTGACTGGTAGCAATCGCCAGTATTTTGTTGAGTCGCAATAAGGATGCAACATAAATGATTACCAGGGTATGGCAGCCGATCAGAGGTAATGCCCCAAGGAATACCCCTAATGAGCCAGCCATTGCCATTTTGAAGGGGTGGTTGCGGTTTAAAAGCAACTCTTTCGTGATTTTCAGGCGATCGCCGATCAAAAAGAATTCGCCATTTTCGTACTGTATCTGAAAGTGCGGCCAGGGAATTATCGAGCGAAATGTCAGGTATGTGTTCAGAACGGTCAACCTGAGATTATCACGAAATTTGCAGAAATGAGATATCCTATTTGCATGTGCAGGATAATATACCTTAATGGTTATTTCCTTTACAGGAACGCCGGCCCATAGCCCCCGTACAATCACTTCATCCTCGAAGGAATACGTACGAAACAGGTACTTCAGATTATTCAACATAAAGACCGGATACATTCGATAGCCGCTTTGGATATCCTTGACCCTGACTCCAGTCTGAAGTCTAACCCAGAAATTCCCAAAGGCCCGGCCAAATCGGGAACTGAAAGGGACATTGGAAGAATTAAAATCTCTCACTCCAAGGACTATCGCCTCGGGATGATCGTTCGCCGCGGCGATAAATTCAGGTATCTGCTCGGGGTAATGCTGCCCGTCAGCATCAAGGGTAATTATGTGAGTCTTGTGATGATCCATGGCATAGCCGGCGGCCGTAAGAATTGCCTGGCCTTTGCCCCGGTTCCACTCATGTCTTATAACCGTAACGTTTAAGTCCGCCAAGATCGCCCCCACGTCTTGCTCGCTGCCATCATCCACAACAAGGACATCAGGGTGATACTTCAGACAGCGACATACAACATCACGAATCGAAGCTGAGTGGTTATAGACGGGAATTACAATTAATACTCTGTTCATAAGGAATATTTCATGAGCCGTTATAGAGCATGAAACAAAAGGCAGAAATGTCAAATCCCGGCTGAAGCATTACAACGGTATCTGGTCCCAGAGCAAACCTTTGAGATTGTGCATTCTCTTCACCGCCTCGCTTATCATCTTTCCTTTCTGCGGAGGGAAGACCAGACGTCTCTGTTTCTGCCAGCCTCTGGTAATCATTTCATCGACTCGGTCTTTTTGCACTTCGGGAGAGAAATAATGCACGAGTTCCAGCAAAGATGTATCCTTGTCCACAATCCCTTCAGATCGCGCTCGTTCGTAGATGGAAGTTCCATAATAGATTCTGATGCCGGTATTTCCAAACACGACGCAGTTCTGTAATTGCCGGCAATTCTCAATGCCTTCCTCCACCGTTTGATATGTCTCATCCGGCCCGCCAAAAACGACGAAATGAGCACAAGCCAAGCCTGCCTGAGTTACCGCATTATTTGCCTGTACAACATCTTCCCAGTTGAACATTTTATTTAATCCCGCCAGGGTCGTCGAACAGGCTGCGTCCGTTCCAAGTTCAACAGCATACAGGCCGGCCCTTTTGCAGAGCAATATATCGGCCTTCTCCAGCCGGTACGGTGTAAAGTAGGCCGTCCACTGAATATCAAGTTTTTCCGCAATAATTCCTTCAACCACTTCTCTATAATGTCCGGCAGGATCATTGAATATAGAATCCGTAAAGAAAAAACGATCACACCCCAGATCCTTTTTCAATCTACTAATTTCATCTATGACTTCTTTGGTGTCCCGATAGCGAAAACTATAACCTTCCAGAGAAGGATATGTACAGTATACACATTTAAAAGAGCACCCTCGTTTGGTCTGAATGTTGATAAAACCGCTACGTTCATAATAATAACGCACTAAAGTATCATCATAGAAACCACCTTTGATTTCATGACCGGGAATCGGAGATTCGAAGCCATACGTGATACGATCCGGCTTCTCGTTGTTTTGCAGTTCCACTATAAGACGACAGATCGCATTCTCGCCCTCTCCCACTATGCCATAATCGGCGTCAGTAAGGTCAAGTAGTACCTCGGGCATCAATGAAAAAGCCGCCCCTCCAAGAATAACCGGGGCGGAAACGACATTCTTTGCCTTTTGCAAAAGATAACCGAGCCGTGTAAATTTTTCCCGATTATCCGTCTGGAAGGAAGAGTCAAGATCATCGTCAAGATTCCGGATAGAAACACAGAGAAACTCCGGTTGATATTTCTCGACAGCAGCTATAAGATCATTGTCATTACGGTCGGCAACGAGATAATCGTATATGTGTATATCATGTCCGGCACGTTCCAGGGCCGCAGCCACAACCGCCAATCCCAACGGATAGACCTCATGTGGATAATCACATGTATTAAAGGAAAATAGAAATATTCGGCTCATTTTTTGGTGGAGATTGAACGTCGCGGTTTTCGTGTATCATACCGCTTGTAGGTATTGTCGGCGATTTCCCGCATAACCAGCTTTTGAAACAACTGTCCCATTTTCAACTCGTAACCCGAGTTGGCATAAAATGTGTCCCAAGCGTAATAATACACGTCCTGAAGCTCCTCGGGTGTCATTTTCAAAGGCTGAAAGACGACCTTGTCGGCAGTATATTCGATCCAATTATTGTGAAGGATTCGGCCATCCTTTTCCATCTGTTCCCGGAGAGGTGAATGTGGAAAAGGCGTCAGAATGGTGAACTCAGCAACATCCATCTCATTTTCGCAGAGAAAATCAACCAGTCGTTTGATATAATCGACATCCTGATCATCCAACCCGAGAATAATGGTACCTTCAATGCCGATTTCAAAGTCCTTCAGCATTTTGATTCGATCACGAATCACATCCGAAGTGTCAAAAATGGCCTGATATACATACCAGCAACCTGCTTCCGAAGCCAGCTTCAACACTTCTTTATCATAGAGAATCGGGTGCGAAACCCATTTTTTCTTGAGCGGTTTCATTGCAGTGAATAATTCGATAAGCCAGTCGCGATCCTGCGCCAGAGAATTGTCCACGATAAAGAGCCGATTGTTGGGAATTTGCTCCATTTCTGCAATCACTTTATCAATAGGTCGAGGTCTGAATTTTCTGCCTCCCAGAAAACCGCTGCAGCATGGAAAACAATTAAACTTACATCCTCTCGAAGCATGGACCAGATCCAGCATCTGGACACCCCTGTAAGTATATAACTCCCGTTTGAGGATATCTCTTCGAGCCGGTCCAATAAGCCCGACATCAGGTCGATCATTCAAATAATTATAGACCGGCTGTAATCGCCCATTCTCAAAATCCTCAAGAACCTTTGAGAAGCTCCCTTCTGTTTCACCCAGAAAGACGGAATCCGCATGTTGCGCCACTTCCTCACTGTGCAGAATTGTGGATATTCCGCCGAAAATCACCGGTACATTGCGAGCACGAAACTCCGCTGCTATTTCAAAAGCCCTTGGAAGCTGACAGGTTAGCATAGTGGAGATGGCCGCTAAGTCAATATGTTCATCGAAGTTGATCTGCTCAACATTATCGTCCTCAAAGATGATATCAACATCTTCGGGGACTGTGGCGGCAAATACGACCGGGCCATGAGGAGGCAGATGAAATTCCGTTTGCCGTTCAAGTTTAGGCCATGATGGATATACGATTTTTAATTTCATCACTGTAATTCCGTTTATATGTTTTGGGTTAATTGTCGCATTAAATCAATTAGGCCGGACAGCACTCGACCTTTATAAATCAAATCAGAACCATTTAAAGTAACAGGACTCTTCTGCTTGGTTTTTTGTAGTATCAAAAAAACAGCACCTGGCTTACATGAAGTATCGACATAATTAATACACGCTTCTGTGTTACAATAACCTGCGATTACTCCTTCGCACAAGCCATAAGAGATAAGCTTAGCTCCGGCGAGAATACCTGACATCATATCCGGAGTTGTCTGACTGACTACCATAGTAGGGCCTGTAAGACCATATCTGATAGAAATTTCGCCCAACATGCAATTCGGTAACGTATAAGCAAACAAATTCGGGCTTGCCAGCAAACCACCCTGCGGCACAACCGATCGAAAGTACGCATGGTCCACATCGACAGAACCGCTTACCGTTGAGGCTATAACTGCTGTTGAGGCAGATATCCGGGAATCCAGACCGGCGTCCTTCAATGCAAGTGAAGCGGCGACCAGGCCGGCTTTGCTGTAATAATCGAGCCTTCCCCATCGTTCTTCAGGTTTTGACGAAAGCAGTTCCCGCCGCAATTTCGGTAAAACACCCTCCGGCATGGAAAACTCGTCCCCTCCGTTTATGCAGCCAATGCCAGAAGCGGTTATCCATGCACCCCCAACAACGGCAACATTCAGCAAACTCATACTTTCTCCAGGATAAGGGCCGTGTTTATATTGCCGAAACCGGAATTTGTCGTTAATAAATAATTACCGTTCATACTTGTCTTTTCCATTGTCACACAGCCTTCGATATCCGGTTCCGGATCTTGAAGGCCTGTTACAGGCGGAATAACCTGCTCTTGCAGACAGCGCAGCCCGACAAGCACTTCGATTAAACCGCATGGCCCAAGGGAATGCCCAATTGCTCCTTTTATCGAAAATACCGGCGGCATCGTATCACCGAACACCTTTCTAAAAGCGGTAATTTCCATAGCATCATTATGTACAGTGCCGGTTCCATGCCCATTTATCGCTGCAACATCATCGGCGCCTATCGAAGCCTTTGTCAAGGCACTATGAATGGCACGTTGCAAGCCACCCCCATCCCGATCCGGAGCGGTTATATGATGAGCATCGGAAGAAGTCCCCCAGCCTTTGATTTTTCCCAGACTTGTCCGTTTATCCTTCAGTACTTTTGCTTCACTCATCAGGACAACGTATCCGGCCGCCTCTCCAAGTATCAGACCATTGCGATTCACATCAAATGGACGCCCGATATCGGGCGACATAACCTTTAGAGCAGAAAATCCCGAAAACACAAATTCTGATACGATATCCGCCCCAAAGACCACTACCATATCCGTTTCTTCATTGCCGATCATTTCCGCCCCCCACAAAATCGCACTGCCGGCAGAAGCACAGGCCGCATTAATATTAAAAGCAAGGTTTCCGATCCCGAGAGTTTTGACCAGATAATCTATCATTGAGCAGACCGGAAACTTAGCCGGCTCTTTGCCGGGATCCCGGATATATTTCTCGTGCAATTCGATATTATCTTTAGTAGTAGCCGTCAACAGGACAGCATCGGCAGTGATTTGAATGCCTCTCTGACAAACTTTTTCCAGAATAGCGCCGAAACGCTTCCCATGAGGAATATCATCTAATTCAGTAATACAGCCGGCAAGATTGTTTACATAGTTGTCTGTGTTGAATCGACGGACCGGTTTAAAACCGCATGTATTGCCTAAAAGAGACTGCCATAGCGTCTCTAAGCTATCCCCCAAACAGGTCACACAGCCGCAGTCTGTTATATAAACAGTGTTCAAACCAAAAGTCCCTTCTTCCATTTCTCCATAAAATCGAGATAAAACGGCGGAGGAGCCAATAATAATTCAAGATTCTCATCTAACATGAGCTGAATGGTGTAGCCGGCGCAAACATTGTTGTCATTCTTTCGGATAACGTATTCAAAGTTAATCCTGGCCGCCTCAGAGAAGTGAAGAATCGCTTCGATTTCTATATCATCTTCGAAAAATAAGGGCTCAGTATATTCAATATTAATTTGTCGTATGGGAACCGGATTTCTATGGCGGATAAAATCAGAGTAGCTGATGCCATATTTATGCCCGAGAGCAACTCGCCCATCCTCAAAATATCCGGCATAGCGACCGTGCCAGACGATCCCCATTGAGTCAACTTCCTCAAAACGGACCTGGCGTTTCACAATCATACGCAATGGCGGCGGACTACCGGGAACAGGTTGAAAATATGGTTTACGCATTGTTGAAGTCCGATTTCGCTTTCAAGGTCATAATGAAACTGCTGGCTTGGTTTCCCTCTGTTTCCAGAATACACTTACAAATAAAAGTGTCTTCCTGTTCACGAAGAGTCCAGACTACTGTAACAGGAATATCAGGCGTAATAATTTTCTGAAACTTTGCCCGTGTGACTTTTATAATCAGAAGATCCCGGCCCATTTGTTCGATGATTGATTCGCGTGCCGTCATTAGCTGAATAATCGCCGGCAATATCGGATTCTGAGGGAAGTGCCCCTGAAAGCCCGGAAAAGCAGGACCGAACACATACCCCATTTCATAGCCCGCTTTAGTCTCGTGAACAGAAATAATACTGCATTTCCTGATCTCTTCGTTCATGTTCTTCATGATTCTGTTTTTCCTGACAAGAAGCAGCGCGTAAGGGATGGCAACACGACGAGAGCGCATAACAGCGAAGGGATAATTCCGGCAGCAACAGTTATCCCAATAGAATTCATAGCCGGATGACGAGCCGTCATCAACGATCCAAAACCGACAAATGTGGTCAAACCCGAAACAAGCACAGCATTGCATGCCGCGTAATTGGTAGTCTTTTCACAGGTAGAAACAATAAATATGCCGTAATCGACTGCTAAGCCGATGACAAGAATTGCCGCTACCATGTTAAAAATATTGAATCTGATACCGCACATGGTCATGATAGCCAGCATGATAATAATTCCGCTCAATACAGGCAAAAATGCCAGCATGAGCTTCTTAATATTTCGAAACAGGACAAACAATAATACGATAACAAGTACGATAGCCCCGATGAAAAAACGGACAAAATCTTTCACTGTTTCGCGATTCAGTAGCTCGCTGAATTGCCGGTTGGATACAATTCTGATATCCAGATCCATTTTGCCCAAAGACGCCGTAATCAAATCATCGTCCGGCACAAAAGTGAGGACCGCGGATTGGCCGTTTTTTAATTCAGTTACAAAAGGTGAAACCAGTTTATCATTGCATTCCCGCTCAAATTCCGCCAGCGTGAAAGAACTGCGCGGCCGGTCCAGCCATTGCAAAAAAGGTTCAAAAGCCGAAGAATTAAATCCGTATTGTGAGCCTTGCCGCTCCAGTTCGGCACGAAGTGCCGCTTTTTGACCTGAATCACGCCAAAAGGCATTCCACCGACTAAGATTCTCTTGCTGCGTTTGCTGAGATGGAATCAAAGGAGCCAGGCTTAAAAACTTGACATCCGGCATATCCTTGCGGATCTGCTGAAAAAGAAGATCGTTCTTTTGCAGCGCCTTTTCAGGATTCTCGGCTGCACAAAAAACGAGTGCCTGTTCTCTTACGCCCCCCCATGTGTCTTTAATAATCTGCTCATCCTGCAAAACATCTTTCGGGATCATGCCGACGCTTCGAAGATTGCCGTCAAACTTGACGCGTGCAGCAGGGATAATACTGACCAATATTACCAACAACCATAACAACCACCAAAAAGTCTTAGTGCGAGGCAACGATAGCTTTGCCAAAGCCACCACCGGCTGAGCCGGCATCAGATGCGGCATGACAAACAAAGCAAGCAACAGTGCCGCAAGTATCCCTGCGATGGAAAACACCGCAAGCTGTCTCTGGCCGGGCAACGCAGAGAACAACAGCACAGCAAAAACTCCTATGGTCGTCAGAGCACAAAATGATAATGGCCTGGCCAGGCCGGCCAATATTCGACGAGCATTTGTATGTTCTTCCTGGAATCCATAAAAGACATGCAATCCAAAATCTGCTGATATTCCCAGTAAGACGGCCCCGAAACCAATCGTAATTGCCGATACCTTCGAAAAAAAGTATCCCGCTGCACTTGTTCCAATCAGAAGAGCTCCCAAAGGTATTAAGAAAACAAACAAGGCCCGCCAGGTACGCAGGAATATCGCGAATAATAAAAGCAAGCCTATAGTCGAAATAAGAAGTACACGCCAGAGATCAGTCTGAATTGTACTCGCATTGGCGACTGTGTAACGATGCCCGCATATCACCCGGTATCGAATCCCCGGCAGAGTGTGTTCGTCAAGAACCTTGTATAAGTAATTCAGCATGTCCCGACTACTGCCAAAATCAGTGATCGAGATCGGGGTTTCAACAATAATAAGCAAATGCTTATGATCTGTTGATATAAAATAATCCTCGTCGGCAGAAATATTGGACACGAGACTAAGAAGCTTTAGCTTTTCCAGCAAGAGTTCCCTGAAAGCCAGCGGATCCTGCAAGATCAACTTCCTTAGCACTACGCTATCCGGTGAATGCAGAATCTTAACATTTTCCTGTAGCTGACGGGCAATAGCAGCAGGACTAATTTGATCCTGCAAACGTTCGATGTCGGACTCGGCAAGAAGGCAAGGAAGGCTATCGTACATCCAATTGAACAATGTAAGCTTCTGCGATTGCGTGATACCGCTGACAACCTGCACAAAATAGGGTGGCTTCAACAATTCCGTGATTTTGTCCGCAGTTTGGATTAAAAGATCAGTGGAACTCTCTTGCGGAGCAGATGTTTGGTTGCGATCGTCCGACACTTCCAGGGAAATAAGAATATTACGAGCGAAAGGAGCATAACTGAATAGCTCAAAATCTTCCTGGAAACGCTTGTTCTTATCAGGAAGCATTGATTTAATGTCATGGCTGAGCGGAATATTAAGAATATACAATCCCGCTATCGACAAAATCAATATGACGAAACTGACAAGGAGCCACGTGCGCTTTTGCCAGAAGTTGTACGCAGAGACTACAAAATTGGAATAGGGGCGATCCACAGCAAAAAGAACGGGGCTAAGCCTGTCGAGTATTCTCCGAACTGATCCAGATTTTCAATGTTGCTTTCATAAGCATGGTGTCGTCATGCCATACCTCTCCGGCAGCAAGATGAAATTTATCAAAAGCTTCCTCAGATTCCACCTTAATGAGCAGATCCTGCCTTGCATACGCATCACTGTAATAAACAGCATTCGAAATCCCAACCAGATACCCCTGGGAAAAATCAATGCCGTCTTCCAAATCTTCATACCCTTTCGAGGCCGCGTAAGTTTGGGCAATCAACTCAAGTAATGCCAACCGTTCGATCGTTCCTTTGTGATCAATCACAAAGGGACAGTCCGCAGCGAAACGGGCCGATGCGCTGCCCGATTTCCCATCGGACGCATTTAGACGGTCTATCAAACGCATCGGCTTACGGTGAGGAATAAACATTTCAGCATCAAGGGGTAATTCCATTACTTTGAGTCCTTCCAGTAAATACTTAAATCATCAAATAGCTGACTGGAAAACAGCAATTTCCTAAATCTCACAAGATCGTCATGGAATATACGTTGATCATCATAAACCTGAAAGTGTTCCTTTAATACTTGGTAGATATTTCCGGTAGCATGACCTAATTTATCGGCATTACGGAATGAAAAAGCCTGTAGATCCGTCAGGATTTCCAGGGTCAACACGTGTTTGGCATTACTAACAGAACGATAGGCTTTACGGGCAGCCACAGTTCCCATGCTTACTACGTCCTGATTGGAAGTGTTACAGGGGATGGAATGTATGCCGACTGGATTTGCAAGTTGTCGGTTTTCCGCCGTGGTGGAAGTCGCCAAATATTGAGCACCCATAAATCCCATATTAATCCCCGGAGTGCCGGAGATCAGGTTTTCAGGTAAACCTTCGTTCAGATTCTTGTCCAGCAATTTATTAATGCGTCTTTCCGAGAGATTGCACATCAAGACCACCGCCATACATAACGAGTCCATGGCAAAGGCAACACTTTGGCCGTGGAAATTTCCTCCGTGAATGACCTTTCTTTTTTCCGGTATTACTACAGGATTGTCGTTGGATGAATTAGCTTCGCATTCGATTGTTTTGACTGCCTGTTCTATCGCTTCGTAAACCGGAGCCAATATCTGAGGCGTACACCGAATCGAATAGACTTCCTGTACGTTGATACTGGTTTCATATACCACTCCATCTGTTGCTTCCTGGCGGATCCGCTCATGCATATTTTCGCGCAGTGTGATGTTGCCGGATCCACGATACAGATTCCGAATGATCTGAGCGATTTGAAGTTGTCCCGGATGCGGCTTGACAAGATGCAGATCTTCGTCAAACGCATCGTCGATCCCGCCGAATATTTCCATAGCGAACGCTGCCGTAACACAGCTTAAACGCAGGAGTTTGCGAGCGCCAAACAGCACAAAACCGGCCAAAGCGGTCATTACGCTGGTTCCATTTATCAATGCGATACCTTCTTTAAAAGTAAGCTGCATAGGTTTTAGCCCGGCAGCGGCAAGAGCATCCTTCGCAGTCGTAAGCTGCCCTCGAAAGAACACGTTGCCTTCGCCAATAATAGCCAACGCCATATGAGCCAGGTGGACAAGATCTCCGGATGCTCCCACACTGCCGTTACTTGGAATATAAGGTGCGATTCGGCAATTAATCATGTCCCTGAGCAATTCCAGCAACTCAACTCGGACGGCACTATAACCCTTAACAAGAGCATTAAGCCTTACAGCCAATGCGGCCAGGGTAATATAATATTGTAAAGGCTCCCCTAATCCGGCAGCATGACTGCGAATAAGATTCAATTGTAACGTCGCAAACTGATTTTCATCAATGATCTTATTACACATGGGACCAAAAGACGTGTTAACGCCATAGATAATACGTTTTTTCTCAATTTCATCCGAGAGAAAAGCCCGACTCTGGCGGCAGCGTTCCAAAGCCATATCGTCGAGCGCAACGCGTTTATCACCTATACCAATCGCTACGATATCTTCAATTGTGAGGTCATTCCCATTGAGGTTAACAATTGGTCTATTGTCTTTTTTCATTATGGATCAAGTTCCAATAGCAAAGCATGGTCAATACTTAGTTTTTACGATAGTCAAAGAATGTTGTCCCTTTTCGCTTCCCTTCCTGAATAGTTCGTGCAGCTACATTCGCCGCTGATTCGACAACGACTTCTGGTTTGACTCGAATGTATGCGCGAATTTTTTCTGCGATCGAGTCAGCAGAAAGACAATGAACATCCTCTGCCCCTACAACAACCCGAACACTCTCAGAAAGTTCATATTCCCCATATACCTCCAGATAATAATTCTTTACTTCCGGAATATCCTGCAGAACCGAGAAGATCGCGCCGGGATAAACCATGGTCCCGCGAATTTTCATCTTTTGTTGCTTTCGGCCTATGATTGGCCCTAAACGATATGTGTTTTTTCCACATGGACACGGCTCGGTATAATAAGCACCGATGTCCCCTGTACAATAACGCAACAGTGGCATTCCTGTCACCTGCAATGGGGTAGCGATAATCTCTCCTGGCTGCCCCGGCGGAACAGGCTTGCCATTTTCATCAACAATCTCTACGGTAATAAGTTCCGGATGAAAATGCCCTCCGCGTCCATGACTACATTCAGTAAAAGACGTGGCTATTTCCGTGCCGGCATACGTACCGACAACATCACAATTCCATATTTTTCGCAATTTGTCGCCAAGGGTGGAATATTCCAAATCAACCTTCCTTATCGGCTCGCCAATACAGATCAGCAAGCGAACTCCAAGTTGCGCCGGATCCTGGCCGGACTGCTGAATGGCCTCAGCCAGCAGTAATGCCTGAGACGGCACACAAACAATGACGGAAGGGCGATATAGCAACGTGGGTTGAATTAGAAAAGCAGGATTTCCGGAGCCCGTCCTCACTGCCGTGGCACCGATCCGGCGTACTCCCTCAAAATAGGCCAGTCCCGCCATGAAACATCTTCCCAATGCACAAGCGATCATAACTCGATCATTTTCAGTCACCCCGGCAGCACGAAAAGATATGACCTCGTTATAACCCACCCGCTCCAAATCGGAGGCCGTTTGGAACATAATCAGCGGTTTGCCCGTAGTGCCGGAAGTTTGACATACATCTACAATATCCTGCTCCGATACGCACAAAAAATCTTCCGCATATTCTTCCAGATGCTCTTTCAAGGTTAAAGGCAGTAAATGTAAATCTTCTTTTGCTTTAATATGTTCCGGCTTCAAGCCACTTGTTTCAAATAGCCTGTGATAATAAGGAGAACGCTCATAACAGTATTGCACATGCTCTCTGAGCAACTGATCATTGAACTGTTCAATGCTTTCAATGGATTGTGATTCTATCGTATGATCTGTTCGCATTCGCCTTAATTGTTTTCCAGTTGTTCAATCGTATCAATCATTTTCTTCTGCACATGTTTGCGCATTTCAATATGAGCTATTTCGCCATGATATGCATCCGACATTACCGGCTCGAGCAGTTGCATCTTTATTCGGGCCGGCTTTACCCACCATCGTTTAGGAGGTAACAGCGTTTGCGTCCCCATCACGCATAGAGGTAAAATGGGCACCTTCAATCGAACAGCCAGCTTAAATGCTCCGGAATGAAACCGCCCTGGTTTTCCTGTTCGCGAGCGATGTCCCTCGGGGAATATGATCAGATAGCACCCACGCCGGGTCACTCGTTCGGCGTCAGCCAGAATCTCCTCCCAGGATGAGCTTTCCAGATCAAGATATTCTGATATACGCATAAAAGAAGAATACCAGAACATTTTAAACGGCCAGGACCGAAGACAAATGTGGGCATCAATAAACGGCAGCATGCAAAGCATATACGTGTCAAAAAATGAATTATGGTTCATGATAATAATTCCAGGCCGAGGTAGATTTTCCAGCCGCAGATCTTTGCGCTCTAATCGAATGAACGGACGAAATATTAGAATGCAGCCACGCCCATATATCCAAATGAAAAGATGCATGATTTTCGCTCTCGGCCACTTAGTAACGAGTTGCCAGACCAGCAAAACCGGGAATGCGATCAATGAACCAATTAAAGTCCATATGATGAGTAAGGGATACACCCATAAATTCATCAGGACAACAACGATCAGATTGAATATACGAGCCAAAATCAGCATTTCGATAGCATAAAAGTCAATTCAAAAGTATTGCAGCGGACATGAATCCTGTCACTTGCCCTCCGCTTCCAACTCTCTTTTCTTTTCCATGACCAGTTTATGCAGATCTCCAAGAGTTTCGATTTGTCTTACTTTAGGCTCGTCCCGCAACTTCACTCCAAATGCATTTTGCAAAACAACCACCAAATCCACAAAATCCAGGCTGTCCATCCCCAGATCATTAATTAAATGTGCATCGGGGGTCATCGTATCGGGATCAAATTCGAACTCTTTAATCATGCTGTCATTAATAACGTTTACAATTTCTGTATCAGTCATTACGATATCTCCTGATAAGGATAGCTGAGTTGATTCCCCCTAAAGCAAAACTGTTTTTAAGAATAATGTTAACTTCAATCTCCCGCGGCATCATAACAAAATCTACCACATTGCACTCCGGATCAGGTGTTACCAGGTTACGTGTTGGTATCAAAATATTATAACGCATCATCTGTATCGAGGCAATCAGTTCCATTGCCCCACTTGCCGCCATTGTATGGCCCAGATGACCTTTTAAGCTGCTGACAGGAATTTTATCCCCCATGACCTCGCCGATCGCCTGTGCTTCGGCAATGTCCCCCTGAATAGTCGCCGTCGCATGGGCACTCACATAATCAACATCCTCCGCATGTACTCCGGCCTGGTTCATAGAACATTCCATGCAGTCCGCTATTGTTTGACTGTCCGGATTTGCGATACTTTCCGGGGAGGAGAAGGTCGCAAATCCAATGATTTCAGCCAGAATATCTGCGTTTCGTCTGCGGGCATGTTCCATCTCCTCCAGGATCAGAACACCCGCTCCTTCCGCACAGACCACTCCATCACGATCGATGTCAAAGGGACGCGGCGTTTGCTGTGGTTCGCTGTTATATTTACAGGAGGCGGCATTCATAATATCAAAGACTGCCGGTGCCAGACAATGATGTTCATCTGAGCCGCCGCAGATCATTATGTCCTGATTCCCGGCAGCGATCATTTCGAAGGCCAGTCCGACCGTCAGGTTACTCGAAGCACAGGCTGCCGAAGGAGAGATAATTCGGCCCGTAATACCGAGCGCCTGCGCAGTATTAGCCGCACAGGAATGATTCATCGTTTTGAAGAACATCGTAGATTTGATATTTTCGATAGAACCGGTGCGATTCATTTCCTGAAAGAAGGCTTCGCTTTCTGAGGTACTTCCCATTGTCGAAGCCATGCATAATCCTGTTCCTCGATCTGTTATTCGGTCCTCCGACAAGCCCGCCATCGCCATTGCTTCTAACGCCGCAACAGTGGAATACACCGACATAGGTGACATGAAGCGTCGCTTCTTTCGGGGAATTACACTGGCATCAACGTCAGGCACAAGCGCTGCCACCCAACTGCGTAACCCCCCTAATTCCTGCATGTCAGGCACTATTTGCACGGCAGAATGC
>SDBT01007027.1_pt1 | contig 18586 bp, 19 predicted proteins | sample 2277101 | NCBI WGS metagenome assembly SDBT01 (sample SAMN10404973, study PRJNA504765) | marine sediment metagenome | isolation source: marine sediment core GS10_PC15, 103 cmbsf | place: Arctic Ocean: Southern Knipovich Ridge | collected 2010
ATCTGCCTGCCTTAACTTCGATACAATCTGCTCAGGCGTAAACCTCTTCATGAAAGTCTCCTTCGATCAAATGATCGTCAAAAACTCTCACTAAACTTGGATCAGTTTGCGGGGAGCAGGTCATTCCCTCACTAAAATTGACCAGGACTTCCCAATCTTTGTTCTTTCCCTAGTCCTAGTAAAACGAGATGACTATGTTGGTAAGATCCTTCCTAAAATAAATAATTTGAAGCTTCACTATTGGGACCATGAAGGGGTGAACTTACACAGTAGTGATATAAGAAAGGCCAGGGGTCCTTTCTCAATTCTTCAAAATCCAGTTAGACGTGAAGAATTCCTTTCAAGACTAACTGGTTTAATGAAGGGCTTGCCTTATCAGTTATTCGTTGTTGGTATTCGAAAGGACCTATTACGCGATAAGTATTATCACGCTGATAACCCATATGAGTTGGCACTGACATTCGTCATGGAAAGGGTTATTTACTGGATGGAGCAAAATAACCAGTCATCATTACCAATAATTGCCGAGTCTAGGGGAAGCAAAGAAGACAATGCACTTAAGGCGGCTTTCTTAGACTTAACCAGTAGGGGAACTAGTTTTGTTTCAGGTGAGCGGTTCCATCAACGGCTGTTTCAGTTGTTGTTCCATGACAAACTTAAGAATATCGTAGGAATTCAGTTGGCAGATCTATGTGCCCACCCTTCAGCAAGGCATATCTTAAGACCAAACCAATCTCATCGTGCTTTTGAGGTTATTAAAGGGCACGTTTATGAAGGTGGGGGGAGGGTCAGAGGCTGGAAGGTCTTTCCCTAAAAAGAAAACGGACAGCTCCGAAACAGAGCCGCCCGCCGACCGAGCTTTCCCAGTCCATTAATAAGTATCGGTTCTAAGTAAGCAAAAGTCAAGCCTTAGTGGAAGAAAAAAACCTCGCTCAGTCCTCGCCGGCTTTTTTCTTACCCTCAGCAGTCTGGGTGACCACCATCGTCACTAACGAAGATATAAATAGTAAGCCTATGGACAGCCAGGCTTTCTGGACATACTCGTTGGCGGAAATATCCATCCAGATCATGGCCAGGCCCAAGACCGTGCCCAGTACGATGCAGGCGATGCAAATATAGAAACATATAGTTTTGAGTTTCTTTAAATCCAATTCCAGTCTCCTAGTTAGTAAGTCTGGGTAGCGTGCTTATTAATACCGCAACACGGCTTGTCGAGTAATGCCTGCTGCCCAATCGCTTCGGCTGCGTCATATCCAAAGGAACAGTATTCCCAGTACGATCAGTACCGCTCCGCCGGCGAGTTCTGCCAGCCGGCCTAGCTTTCGGCCGATGCGCTTGCCGATGTACATGCCAATTAATACCATCAGCGCGGCGACGATACCGATAACCACGCTGGCGAGAAAGATGTCATGTCCGCGCAGGCCAAGCGATACCCCGACTGCCAGTGCGTCGATACTGGTAGCGATCGATAGCACGTAAAGCGACCAGCCCTTTGTCGGGTCGCCCTTGCCGACGTGGCGAGCCTCCCACTCGGCTGCATGTTCTGTTACCTCGCCGGGGCCTCGCCTGGCTGCCTCATAAAACATCTTCCCGCCGACGGCGATAATCAGCCCCGCTGCGATGTAGCAGCCTACCTCGGCGATGAACTCGGCCAGGGCGCTACCGGCAAGCCAACCCACAAGCGGCATGAGAAATTGAAACATCCCCATGTGCCAGGCGAGACGGAACCTCTGCCCCGGGCCATGCCATCGGACGGCCACCGCCATGGAGACGCTCATCGCGTCTGCTCCCAGGCCAATTGCAATGGCGATTATGTGGAGAAATGACATCGCAAAGAGGATACACCAGCACATGAAAAAGCGGAAGAGGCACTGTCGGGCGGACCTGAGATAAAAAAAAATGCAGGCGCGCACAACCACAAATGCCCATGACTCCCGACGCGAGATCTTCAGGCGATTGCCAGCCCGAAAGCCAATGCGCGCCTGCTTTTTAAAGATCAATAGGAAAAAACTAAGCAAGGCGTGAGAAGTTATTATCAGGCCTTTAGCCTAGCCGCGTCAATCAACGCCCAAATTAAAACGTTCGCGTAGTTTTAGCAGGCGCCGTTATCGACGCACCACTTTACAGCCGCGGCGATGCCTTCATCGTAACCGACGGTAGGCTGCCAGTTAAGTTCTTTGCGAGCCTTCTCGGCTGAGAAGAAGCACCGTCTGCCCATCAGCCAGACTGCATAGCGGGTAACCAGGGGTGGACGTTTTTTCCTAAGCAGGTGGCCGAAAAGTTCCATCACGAACGCAGCCGAGTAGACCACTTTGTAAGGTACGCAGCGGGTAACGGGTTTGGCGCCTAAGCACTCGGCGATTTTGTTCATATACTCGCCCTGGGTAATCACGCCGTCATTGGAGAGATTATAGGCCTGGCCGACGGCATTTTCGTTTGTCGCCGCCAGGATGCAGCCTTCAGCCTCATTGCCGGCATAGGTCAGGTTCAACCGGTTGGTCCCGTCGCCAATGATCTTAGCCTTGCCGGTTTTGATCGCTCGTATCATCCGTGGCATGGAGGCCCGGTCGCGCTGGCCGTATAGCCAACTTGGTTTGACGACGGTTACCGGCAGATCGCCGCGTTGGTGAGCGGCCCAGGCGGATTTTTCAGCTTCTACCTTGGCTCGGCTGTAGTAGCTCCACTTGTGCAGATCGACACCAAGTGGCGCCGTCTCGTCCAGCACGAGCCCTTCGCCGTCCGGATGGCCGTAGGAACTTATGCTGGAAATGTGCAGGAACCGCTCGACCCCAGCGTCGGCTGCGGCGGCGAGAATGTTGGCCGTCCCATCGATAGTGATGGCCACGAAACGGCTCCACGGCCCCCAGTCGCCAACCTGGGCCGCTGAGTGGTAAACCGTATGGACGCCTTGGCAGGCGGCTTTGAGGCTCTGCGGATCGGTTATGTCGCCGATAACCTTCTGGGCCCCGACCTGATCGAGAAATCTTGTATCACTTGTCGGGCGAACCAATGCCCGCACGGGCTGGCCCGCGGCGATAAGCTTATCGACGATGTGACTGCCCAATAGCCCCGAAGCACCTGTAATTAGATTCATAGCCCTCACCCCATCAAGGTTCCGGTCGATATTCCCTGCAGCTAAACGCGGCTAAAAACGGCGTCTGAGCTTAACGTCTCAGAGAGTTTTAGGCTCATAATGGGCTCCAGTCAAGGATCAACTGCCTTTGGTAGCCCTGTCCATGCAAATAGATAGGCTACTTACGAGATTATTCTTGCTTTTGCCCCGTTTGTTTCTTATATTACCTGATGTGCCGGTAGGGTGTGGAATGACCGGACAGGGCATTGATAATAAGGGTACATTCCCAAGCGCACGCACCCCGAAAAAGCCAAACCTTTTCAGCAGTAAATTGCCGATCCAGTGTACTAGTAAGCTAAAATGTTCCGTTAGCTAGTCACTGTTTCATACCTACTTTGTTTGAGGTAATCAAATGTCAGTAACTAAGCTGTTTCGTCCCACGAACCGTAGTACCAGGTTGCTGGTGGGCATGTTCCTGGCGAGCATGTTTGTAGTCCAATACCTACAAACCGTTTCGTCTGATGGGTCCGATCACCTCCTTGCTGCCGACAACCCTCTAACCGAGCCAAGCTTCCTGTCGGTCGATGAAAAACTCCTTCGCTTGGCCAAGACCGATCACGTAGGCTTGCTGGAATATTGCCTGGAAAACTACGAGCGTAGTTATCGCGATTATGTCGGTACGTTCATCAAGCAAGAGCGTATCAAGGGCAGGCTGGGCAAAGAGCAGTGGATTGACATTTCCTTCATGGACCAGCCGTTTTCGGTGGCCATGAACTGGATAAAGAACCCGCCTATCGGTGACCGCGCACTCTACGTAGCCGGCAAGTTCAGCGGCAAGATGCTTGTCAGACCGACTAATGGTTTCCTGCGTTTTCTTGCCCCCACCGTCGCGCGAAAGCCAGCCGGCGCAGACGTGATGAAGAACACTCTTAACCCGATCACTAAGTTTGGCTTTAAAAACGGCCTGCAAAACCTCATCAAAATCTACAAAGTGGCCCGTCAGCGAGGCGAGTGCACCGAGAAATTCGCAGGCATGGCCCAGGTCAATGGCAGGGACGTGTTCGTGCTGGAACGATTCCTGCCGAACAAGCCAGGCTACCCGGTTCACAAGTCGATAGTATCCATCGACGCCGAATACCTCGTTCCAATCTCCATTGAAGGATACGACTGGAATGAACGGGCGGACGGCTGGGCCAACCGGCTGGTCTGTAGATATCAGTACAAAGACATCAAGTTCAACGTCGGGCTGGAGCAAACAGACTTCGCACCGAACAAGCTGGACCTGAAGGTACCCCGGTAGAAAACCAACTAACCAAAAAGCGGCGGATATTAAGTCCGCCGCTTTTTTTATTGGCAGATGACCAGGCCGATCAAAATGCTCAATCAAAAACTAGAGCATTTTAAGCTTGAGATGTCGTATGCAGGCGCCGACGAGGACGAGTCTGGCGCGGACGTTGAAGCAGCCATAGTGAAGCTATGGCGATGGAAACGGACAACACCAGACGAAGCCGCAGTCAGCATGAATGCGACAGATTAAGCTTAAAGTACTCTTAATCTCTAATCCGCGTTTTCTCTATGCCATGGATGGTATAATCCCAGATCGCAGCCGACAGAGCCTCAGCCGCCGTCGCTGCGCAGTGGCGATACTCCCCCGCCAGCCCGCCAAGGGCCTGGACTATTGTCTCACCTGCGATCTCACCCGCCTCGTCCAGATGCTTTCCCTTGGCTAGTTCGGTTGTAATCGACCCACATGCAACGGTAGTCTCACAGCCGTCACATTGGAATTTGGCTTCGGTTATTACATCACCTTCGACGCGGATATAGAATTTGATAACGTCGGAGCATTCCTTACCTCCTCCGCCCTTGCCGACTCCATTTGCATTATCCAACACACCTTCGTTTCGCGGATTTGACGAATGGTCTTTAACCGTCATCTGTTTACCTCAACATCAAACAAGCATCGCTCAAAAAACCAAAATAAAGCTGCTGTTAGTCTACTAACTCTCGCCCAGCCAGGACAAGACCAACTCAAGGCGGGGTTTCAATTTCCCGGCCAAATGGGTATGTTAATTTGTTAGTACTCTGCAGCGGGTGATCTGCTGGGTGGCACAGCTTGCTTGTCAAGTAAGTGTTCGTGACGAAGTCCACTCAACACGGTTTGCAAGCAAACCGTGCCACCCGTCGCCTGTTCAAATGCTTCTAAGAAGTCGAAAACACCCTTGAGGTAACGGAATAATGGCTGATTACAAACTTGGCATTATCGGTTCGGGCAACATGGCCGAGGCTATTCTTAGCGGCGTTGTCGATTCGGGAATCCTCGCGGCAAATCAGATCATCGCATCTGATGTCTCCGTCGATCGCCGGGAGGTAATTCGCACGGCCGTAGACCACATGCGCCTCAAGCGTCTCAATCGCCGCAGTTCAATTATCAAGGCAATCGACTTCTTCCGCCGCAATATAATATTCGACATAAATGGCAACCCTAGCTTTGAGACCACGGGTAATAATGCAAGCGCTGCAGGCTGTGAGCAGATCATCCTGGCCGTAAAGCCCCAGATAATGGGCGATGTACTCGATGAAATAGCCGACTCAGTTAATGACGATACTCTTGTGATCTCCATCGCGGCAGGAATCACCTCTAGTTTCATAGACGAAATGCTTAAAGGCAAGGGACGAATCGTCCGTGTAATGCCCAATACGCCCATGCTGGTAAATGCGGGTATGTCCGCCATCGCCAAAGGGCCGAGAGCAACCGAAGACGACCTGGCTTGGACTGAAAGAATTTTCGCCGCATGCGGGGAAACGGTTCGCGTTACCGAGGATAAGATCGATGCTGTAATCGCTGTAAGTGGTTCGGGGCCGGCGTACTTTTTCTATCTCGTCGAAGCTATGATTCATGCGGGCGTTGCAGAAGGCCTTGATGAATCAACGGCCAAACTTCTTGCCGTCCAGACCTGTAAGGGTGCAGCCGAGTTGATGATATCTACCGGCGAAAAGCCCGAAGAACTTCGTAGGCGGGTAACCAGCCCCGGCGGAACGACCGAAGCTGCTATAAAGTCGATGGAAGCTGCCGGAGTGAAGCAGTCGCTGATAAAGGCCATGCGCGCATGCGCCGCCCGCAGCCGGGAACTGGGCAAGTAACAGAATGATTTGTGGAGTTTTTCTATATGACGACAGCGGGCGATGCATGCATGTGCTACCCGAAGTCGTGAACTGGGTAAATAGCATACGACAGAGCTGGAGAGAATTGACATGACCCAGACCGCCGAATATTCCGGACCGATCCGTCCGACACCGGCTGATCTGCCGAAAGTAATCGCTTTTTCCAATAGTGTCTTTCGCACCAAACGTCCAGGGGATATGTCTAAAGAGTACCCGCAATTATTCGGTGATAAGTACACGGATAACCTGCGGATAATCGAATGCGATCAAGAGCCTGTCTCGCTTATAGGCATGATCCTCGACGATGTAACCGCTTGCGGCTGTCCGCTGCGAGTAGCCTCTATCGGCTCGGTGTGCAGCGCCCCGGCCCATCGCGGCAAGGGGCTCGCAGGCAAGCTGATGGATGACGCCGTAGCAAGAGCTACCGATGCGGGCGCCTCGCTGATGCTGATATCAGGCAAGCGGCCATTATACACCGAGCGTGGTGCCTGGCCGGAAGGAAGATTCTGCAAATACCATATGATGGTCAACAATCTACCTGCCTGCGAGACGGGTTTGACAGTCGCCAAACTCCAACCCGGCAAATCCAAACAAGCTCTGGCGATGTTCGAGCATGAGCCAATTCGCTTCCTGCGGACTGCCGGGGAGTATGCGTTGCAGGTAGCTAACGGGTTCAACCAGGACAGGCCCGCTGGGACGTACCTTCTAAGCCGATCCGAAAGGGCAGTAGCGGTCGTTGCAGCGAGCATGTTCGGCCTGGCCGATAAAGACAAACCCCCCGTGCTGAAAATTACCGAATTTGCCGGAGCCCGAACCGCGGTTGCAGCCGCGCTGGGCGAGATCGTCAAACAATGGGCGACGGATCGGGTGGACGTAGTGGCCTATGAAGCGGACATTGCAATGGCTGAGGCGTTGGCGCCGATAAAGCTTGAGGCTGAGGCAGTCGGCTTCCACGGCACGATAAAGATTCTCTCGGCCGAGCGACTGTGGCAGGATTTTGCCGCACTTATTTGTGAACGGATCGGCACGGAGATCTTCGAGCAGATCACCATCTCCAGCACCAGCGACGATCTAAAAATCCACACGCTTACATTCGAATGCGATGGCGAATCGGTAACGATTGAAGGTGACCGCCAAATCGTTGCGGCGTTGATTGGCTCGACGAATATCGATCCGCTTGGTGGGCTCTCCGGCGTGCTGACCGAGGTGCTTCAAGCCGCACTGCCGCTGCCGGTTCCACTGTATGGCATGAACTACGTTTAACCTTCCTACAAAAAACCGCACTGCCGCTGCCGGTTCCGCTGTATGGCATGAACTACGTTTAACCTTCCTACAAAAAACCGCACTGCCGCTGCCGGTTCCACTGTATGGCATGAACTACGTTTAACCTTCCACCATCCTGGAAGCTACTTTGCCAGGAACTGGGCGAACGATCCGCCGAAGATCGCGCGAACGTCGCGGTTGATCTCATCGGCTGATACGCGCCAGCCTGTGGCGAACTGATCGGCATACTTATCGACCAGCACATCGGCGACGATCCTGCGCGTGTGCGTCCACTTATAGATAAGCTGGTCCAGCACGCGGGCGTCGCTGTGCTGACAGGTCACGGCCGTGCCGAGCATCTCCAGCCGCATGCGGGTAAGCTCTTCGATAATCGACGGGTTGTTGTTGAACCACCAGCAGCCGAACAGATGCAGATGACCGAACTTGCGAGCCAGCACGCAAAGCTCGTGCTGGTTGACGCGGCTGAGCATGGTAACCAGGAATTTCACATCCGGGTATTCCTGGCATAGGTGCTGGACCGCGCTGACGTCGGCTACGCCCACGCCATCGCCGCCGTCGCCTAAGTTCGGATTCACGCCCTTGCGAACGCCAATCATCATCGCCACCGGCAGGGATAGTTCCTTCGCTGCGGGGATGACAATTTCGCGGATTACATTGCAGCTTTCGTCGTCGGCTGGGAATGTAAAATCGTTCGGTAGTGAAGCCGCCAGATATACCGGCTCGATCCGCTCGGCCCAGTCGATGATGAATCGCTTAGCCTCTACGTAGCTTTCGCCGCCGCCGTCGGGGCTTACCTTATATCCATCTTCAGCCATCGTCTTGGCAGCGGCAGCGAAATTCAAAATCAAAGTGTCGATCCGCAATGCGGGCTTCATTCTGTCAATCGTTCCCGCACCGGCCTTCCATGCCTTGGCCTCGGCCGATACGAACGGATCGTTCGTCATGATCGCGTAGTCCAGCCCCGCCAACTCGAAAACCTTCTCGATGTAGTCTTCAATTTTCTGGGCGGCGAACCACTTGCGGATGCTCGCCAGATCACGTCCTGCCACATCGAGCCCGAGCCTGTTGAAGCAGGTAAGCACGCCGCGAGTTGCCTCCGATAGCGGGCCGCGTTTGATGAACAACTCGTCCCAGATTATCTCCGACCGCTCGGGCTTTGTCAGCGACCAGAACTTCTCATACGTCAGCTCTGCCGGCGCGACGGTGAACAGCTCCGCCACGAGGTAGTGATAGTTGATCAGCTCGTCGGCGCCCCACAGCAGAATATCGCCGTGGGCCGGCGGAAAGATATGAGTATGCACATCGGTTATCGTCACGTCGGTGACTGCTTTTCGCACAGCCGCTTCGAGTGTCGCTACATCCGCTATCTGACTCATCAAAAACTCCTTTGGCTTGAAACCAAGGCCGGTAAGAATACCAGCAACCGCCAGCCCTGAAAAGCCGCCAGCCCAAAACTACTTACCCCCGGCCCAACCGAATAAAACTAACCAACCATTCGAAAACCAACTTCAGTCTTTAAATAAAGGTTTTTGTTAACTCATATCCTTCGATTTTCTTCAATATCTTTCGGTTTTCTTTGATGGTTTGTCGCTGGCCTTCGACCGAAGTCGATGCTTTTGGATGTTCTTCGAGAAAATTCGATATTCTTCGAGGTTTTTCAATCTTGGGTGGCACTGCTAGCTTCTCGCCCTGAGCTTGTCGAAGGGGCAAGCAGTGTAAAGGGAAATGCGTCGCGCCTGTTCGGATGTGAAAGATGGTGAGCCGCGTATTAAGGTTGCGCCTCTACTATTACCTCACCGGTCCCATTTGCGCGCGCATCGGGCGTAGCCTTTTGGCGAAGCAGGAGCCCAACCCCCGGCCGGGCCGGGACGTAAACGTCGCGAAAAATTTTCATTTTCTCGGGACCTGCCCTTCCTCAGCGCACCATCTGCGCGCAGAATAGCGGTAATACGAAACATGCTTCTTTAAATGTAACGAGCAAGGACTCACTTCATCGGAGAGTTTCATGGTTCAGGATGAATTGTTGCAAGTGAGAGTTACTGGGCTTCTGTTAGAGGGCGATAAGCTGCTTATCGTCAAGCAGTCGGTCGATGAATCGCGGCCTTGGTCTTTGCCTGGCGGCCGGGTTCATGCGGGAGAAACTCTGCAGGAGGCTATGCAAAGAGAGATGGCCGAGGAGACGGGTCTTCACACTGAGATCAAACGGCTTGCCTACCTCTGCGATAAGCCCGAGTCGAATCCGCCCTTGATCTTCGTATCCTTTTTGTTAGAGAGAACCGGCGGCGAAATCACGCTGCCGACTAACGAGTTTGACGACAATCCAATTAGCGACGTGAAGTTTGTGAATGTGAATCAGTTATGTGATTATGGTTTCTCTGAGAAGTTTCAGCAACTGGCCATGGATGGCTTCCCGGATACGGGCCGGTACGCCGGCTCGAAGAGTAGCATCGGCTTGGGGTGAGGTGGAGTGTTAATGGAACAAGCCAGACTTCAAATCCTTGCATTGATCGGCAGCCCACGGAAAGGTGGGAACACGGACATCATGGCCGATGAGGTCCTGGCCGGCGGTGATGCCTCTGGAGCAGCTACCTCCAAAATCTATCTGGACGATTATTGTGTCAGGCCTATCGCTGACGTCGCCGATAATAGCCGGGAACGGGATGACCCACGCAGTGATGACGATTTCCCAGCCCTTCTTGATCGCTTTCTCGCCGCCGATGTCATCGTCTGGTCCACACCCGTATACTGGCAAGGTCCGTCGGCCCAGATGAAGTGCTTCCTCGATCGCATGTCGTCTTATTTCAATCACCCAGACTATCGGGAAAGGTTCCAGGGGAAGGGCCACGCCGTCCTCTGTGCGTTTGGCCGGTCCGAGCCACAACATGGCGACTGGATAACCGAGCCAATGAAGCTCACCGCAGAGGTTTTGCATGGGACATACGTCGGTGACGTGTGCGCGTCGGTTTACAAGAGGGGCAAGGTCAGTGACATGCCGGAGATCATCGCAGCCTGCCGAGAACTTGGCGCAGAGGCTGTGCGGATGATGCGGCGGAGTTAACACGGAGAAACTATGCACGCTCTTATCATTAACGGCAGTCCAAAGCGAGCGGGAAGTACAGGCCAGCTTTGCGAGCAGTTCGCAAACGGCTTGGCCGAAACCGGCGGCACTGCCAGGATTGTCTGCCTCGGCGATACGCAGATTGGCTTTTGCCGTGGTTGCGGTGCGTGTCTCGATTCCGGCCAGTGCGTAATTGATGACGGAATGGGGGGTGTGGTCAAAGACTTGCTTGCCTGCGATGTTCTGGTTCTGGCTTCTCCGGCATACTGGGGCGATGTCACCGCACAGATGAAGGCGTTCATTGACCGATCCCGTTGGCTGTGCGATCACTATCAGGGAAAGTATGTTTGCGAAGGTAAAGCCGGCGTCGCCATTGCGGTTCGAGCCGGAAAAGCGGTCGGCGAAAACCTGCATCTTATTGAGTGTTTAGATCACTATCTCGGCCACCTGGGTTTTTCCCCAGCCGGGCGGCTGACAGTTGAAGGTGTTCAAGCTCCGCAAGACCTGACCGACGAGCATAAAGCCAGTGCCTACGATCTCGGCAGGGCGGTAGGTGGACAAAAGTAGGGTACCCCAGGGGAGATACGAATCAGGAGATTTCAAATGACGAAAGCTGAGATAACAGGCGGGTGTTATTGCGGGGCTGTTCGATACGCCGCATCCGGCGAGCTGCAAAATTCGTCGGTCTGTTACTGCGTAGATTGCAGGCGAATCCACGCAGCCCAGTCCGTTGCCTGGGTTACATTCAAGGTAGGCGACTTTGCCTTTACCAAAGGCTCGCCGGTCGAATACGCATCTTCGCCGAAGGTTATCCGCACGTTTTGCAGCAGCTGCGGGGTGCATCTTACGTTTACCCATCAAGGCTTTGCACATGTTGTCGATATCGCAACAGCCACGCTGGATGATCCCGAAGCCCTCCCGCCCAAGGGCCTGGTCTTCCCCAGCCAGAAGCTAAATTGGGATACTTGCCTCGACCTGCCAACAGCGCATGATGGGTAATAGGCAGGGTGCGGAATGTTGCTAGCGATTGGGTGCCCGTGGCTTGCTTGCCAAGCCGTGGTGGGTAATATGAGTTCCGTCGGCAACAAGTTGCCAACCCTACTGGGCTTCTACTTGCTAGGAACTCTCAGGCTCCTGAGCGCCGCCTCCACTTTCTTTAACCGTCGATTCGCTTTGGCTCTTGAGCTAGAATTTGAGTCCCCGTCAAACCCATTGAATCCCATGTCCCTAACCTCACGAAACAAGTCAACTACATATGATAGCTCCAAGTAAGCTTTTCGCCGGGTGATCTCCTTTGGGGATCGAATCTTTCCTTTGAAATACCCAACATACAGCGCATCCTGTTTAGCCCTGTCTAGATCACCTTCCGAGATATCATTATGCCGCTTGGAATTTAAGTCATCGGAACCGAAATGAATGGCTGCCCAAGCCTGTTTGTTGTTGTGAGACAGGAACATGCTACGTGAAAAAAGATGCTTTAAAAAGTCTTGAGGTTTTACATGGCTATTTATGCAGATGTCATCACAAATATGATCAACCATTGCGAGCTTACCAAGTTCCTCCAACGACAAGATAGCAAGGGCAAATGTTGTTGCATAAGATCGCTTTTGATAAAGAGTACATGCATCACAAAAAAGGCCAACAGCATTTGTGTATATCTCTTCCTTAAGCCTACCGACTGTGCGTTTGCTAGGTATCATTATTGCGCAAATCCTAACAAAAGGATTTCCCTTTACCTAGAAGCAATTCGCAAAAAAAACCGCCCCTTATTGTTGTCTAAGAGGCGGTTTTTGGAAGCGTATTTGTAGCGAGTCCGGCCGGTGCGATTACTCTATACGATCGACAAATCTGTCGGCTCGAAGTATTCGCGGGCGTGTTTGCAGCAGGGGCAAGTTTTCGGCGGTTCCGTGCCTTCGTAGGTGTAGCCACAAACGCTGCACTTCCACTCGATGGGCTCGTCGCGTTTAAAAGCCTTGCCGGCCTCCACCATCTCCAGCAGCTTCTTATAGCGGTCGGCGTGGTGCTGTTCTACCTTGGCGATCTGGCGGAACAGGTTGGCGGCTTCTACGTTGCCGTCTTCGGTAGCCTGGGCTTCAAAGTCAGGATACATTGTTGTCGTTTCGTACATTTCGCCTTCGAGGGCGGCTTTGAGGTTCGCGGCCGTCTCGCCTAGGCCGCCCAGCAGCTTGAAGTGATCCTTGGCATGCCGCTTTTCATTGTCGGCTGTCTCTTCAAAGAGCTTGGCGATGTAGTGGAAGCCCTCTTCCCGCGCCACCCCGGCAAAGTAGGTGTACTTGTTCCTGGCCTGGGATTCACCCGCAAACGCCGCAGCCAGATTCTCATCAGTTTTACTCATTTAAACTTACCCTTTCAAAATCGAACGGTGCTTAAAATCGGAAATGAAGCGACACGTACGCTTTTATTCATAAGTGTAGGCGCTTCAATTGGTTTTAGTCATTTTTTCCTGGGGTTTTTAGAAAAGATTTAGAAAAGTTAAAAACCCCCGGGTTCGGCTAGGCCACTATGTGCAGCAGGCCGACCGCTATCGAGAAATAGATCACGATGGCTGATACGTCCATCATCGATGCGATGAAAGGCCCCGACGTGACCGCAGGGTCGACGCCGATTTTTTTGAACATCAGCGGCAGCATGGACCCGATGATATTGCCCATCGTCACCACCACCACAAGTGAAATTGACACCGCCAGTGCGATCTGACCCGGCTGAGGCCCGGCTGCGTCTTCCAGCACCGCCTGGCTGAACACCAGGGCAACGGCATAGCCCATTATCCCAAGTACAACTCCCAGCGACAGGCCGCGGACGATCTCCCGCCGCAGTACGCGGAGCCAGTCGTGCGTGTCGAGTTCCTGAACCGCCAGGCCGCGAATCATCAGCCCCGCCATCTGCGAGCCCGTATTGCCCGCCGGCGAATTTATAAGCGGGACGAAAACAACCAGCACAATAAACAGCGGCAGCGTGGCAAAGCTCGTCAGCGCCGTGGTAGTTAGTGTCTGAGCGATCAGCAGCATCATCAGCCAGGGCAGCCGCTTGCGGATCATCCCCCAATAGCCGGTTCCGAAATAGCTATGCTCCAACGGGCCCATACCGGTTACCAGTTGGAAGTCCTCGGTATCCTCATCTTCAGCGACGTCTAGAACATCGTCGGCGGTGACGATACCGACCAGGACACCGCTGGAAGTAACTACCGGCAGTGCCACCGCGTCGGATACCTTGAAAGGTTCGATGGCAGACTCGCGGTCGTCGGTGGCTTGCAGCGACGTTACCTGGTGGTCCATCAGGTCGCGGGCGGCCAGTGCGGTTGGCTCTCGCAGGACCAGCTGCGCCAGTGTCAGCTCGTCGAGCAGCTTGCCGTGTTCGTCGACAACGTAGATGACGTTGAGTGTTTCCTTCTCGGGGCCGACCTCGCGGAGATGCTCCAGCACCTGCTGAATGGTCCAGTCGGCCTGGACGGCGATATATTCCGGCGTCATCTGTCGGCCGATGCTGTCTTCAGGCCAGGCCAGCAGGGCGCGGGCAACTTTCTGTTCATCGCCTTTTAGGCTCGATAGCAGCAGCACAGCGAGTTGGTCTGGAAGCTCTTCGAGTAGGGCCGTTCGATCGTCCGGGGCCATCTCGTTTACGATGTCGGAAATCTTCTCAGACGAGAGTGTCGTTACCAGAGCTTCCTGGTCCTCGAACTCCAGATCGCCGAATACGTCAGCGGCAGAGGCGGTAGGCAGGAGACAGAAAACCACCGCCAGATCCTCGCCCTCCAGATGCCGCAGCAGGTCGACCAGATCGACGTATTCCATCTGGGCGAACATACGCTTGAGCGCGACGAAATCTTTCGCCTCGATAAGGCTTTCTATCTTGAGTTGTTGTGCGGTGAATGGCATGAGCCGTTTCCCGGTATCGTTTACCACTACCGCAGCGAAACAAATCCGCTGCGCTGGGTAATATAGTCTTCTGCCGCCTCGTTGGCGAGAAAAACGCTAAGCTAACTGATTTGTTTTCGCAAACAATTCTCCAGGTCGGTTCGCTATAATAATGGACTGTCGGATGTGTGGAAGGCCGCTCCCTGCAATCGCTCGCCTCGGTGGGCGAGTTCGGGGGGAGGAAAGTCCGAGCACCACTGAACCGCGGTGGTGGGTAACGCCCACCGTCTCGTCCGGGCCTTTTTAAAAAAAGGCTTGGCTGAGATAGGGAAAGTGCCACAGAAAATATACCGCCCCGAGCTAGTCGAGGGGTAAGGGTGAAATGGTGCGGTAAGAGCGCACCGCGGCCGGCGTGAGTCGGCCGGCAGGGTAAACCCCACCGGGTGCAAGGCCAAGCAGCGATCTTTGGCGTGGTTCAGGCCGATCGCGGGTAGGCCGCTTGCCCTTTTAGGGCAGAGCTCGTCGGCAACGGCGGGTCCAGACAAATGGTCTTCGCTGCCGGCGCGTTTGCCCGCGTGCCGGCGGAACAGAACTCGGCTTACAGCACATCCGGCCGGGCTAATGTATTTTAAGTTTAAGATGTCGTATGCAGTCAGCATAAACCCGGCAGATTAAGCTTAAAGTGCTCTAATTGTTTGTGGCTGATTTTTTCGAGAGATCGGCCGCGATAGATGCAGCCGGGCCTGCCGGCCCGAAAAGGTTAGCTTGCGAGATGAGTTGATTTTCTCGGCCGAGCCGCTACACTATCGAATCCGCTGAGCCGAACAGGCCGGCGGGAATGGTTACGGGGCGTAGCTCAGCTTGGCTAGAGCGCTGCGTTCGGGACGCAGAGGCCGCAGGTTCAAATCCTGTCGCCCCGATATTAAAAGAGCCGGGACTTATGTCTCGGCTCTTTTAATATCGGGAGCGCCTTGCAAGGCAAGGCGTCTGGCTGCGTTGCAGCCATGCGACAGGATTCCCACAAGGAACGACGCCTCGCGAGTGATAATGAGCGAGCCGGTAAGTGACGTAGTGGAAATCCTTCGTCTCGGCTCTTTCAATATCGGGAGCGCCTTGTAAGGCAAGGCGTCTGGCTGCGTTGCAGCCATGCGACAGGATTCCTTAGACGAGCGGCCGCTTGCCGAAGCGACTCGGCCTCCGTAGCCTTGGCGAAGGAGGCAGCGAAGGCACCCGGCTAAGCGAGTCTAAGCAATCCTGTCCTGTTTTTTATTTGGTGTGTGGGTTGACCTGCGGCCGCAGACTCGCGCAGCGAGGATGCCCAGGCCGCAGTTCACGCCGAAGGCGCCCGCGAAGCGGAAATCCTGTCGCCCCGATTAAGTTTGACCACGACCGTCCGAAAGGATGGTCGTGGTTTTTCCATAGAGGCCTCGAGGCTGGATTCAGAACCATTTCGCCGTGTTTCTTTGACGGCCAGTTGATGATGCGGTCCAAGTAGGTGCCGATTACCTCTCGCGTCTGATCGTCCCGCTTGCCTTTCATTGCATCCGCAAGTCCGGTCCTGTCCCATCGTCATCTAGGGTAAAAGTTGCCGCATGAAGGAGCGAATCGAGCCCTGAACAGATCCACAGGTACCCTTACCTTGGATGGCCGTAAAACCTTTTTAAAAAGGTGTTTGACACAACAGGGGGTGCGTGGTAAATTATGTACCGTTGTGAATGCTCCGACCTCCGCCACGTGGAAACGGCGGAGAGGATAAGCCCGCCAGAATCGGCGGGTTCTACTGTGAGGGCAGGGCGATACTCGCTCGCTCATTCCTCCTGCCTTTGGCCCGTTCTGGGTAAGTTTCCGAACAAGCTCTTGTGCTCGTCGTGTTGCCAGCGACTGCTCAAGGTTCGGCTCTACAAAGGCACCGGCGATTCCGGGATGGAGATGGAACATGCAAGCGAGGACATTGGCTCTGGGGCTCGGTGCTCTTCTGTTGTTTGTGGGCGTGGTACAAGGAGACGTGCCGTGGGTCATCCAACACGTGGACCTTCAGGAAGAGCTGTCGCTCAGCGACTTCCACGCGTCGCCGCAAGAACGGGCGGTCGCTATACAGAATACGACGATCAACCTCAATCCCGGAGGGGGCATATCAGGCAATGCGCCTGCCTTGGCCGCGTTTGGCCGCGCGGCTCAGAACTGGCAGAACGTACTGGGTGACAGTATTACCCTAAACATCAACATCGACATGGCCTCGTTGGGGACGGGCATCCTCGGCTCGGCCGGTTCCCACGCCTACTACTCCGGTTTCAACACCATTCGGGGTCTTGTATCCGGAGGTGCGGATACCGGCAGCGCCGCCGAGGCCGCCACTTTGGGTTATCTGCCCACCGGCTCCCAGTTCAGTGCGTACGTGCCGACCGGCTTTGGCTTATCCGGCTTCATGGAGGCCACGCGGGCCAATCTCCTCGCCCTGGGTGTTCCCCAGAGTTCCCTGGGCGGACTCGGTACGTCCGACGGCACAATCACATTCTCCACTAACTTCGCGTGGGACTATGATAACTCCGACGGCGTGACGCCCGGAACCTATAGTTTCGAATCCGTGGCCACTCACGAGATGGGGCATATTTTGGGCTTCTCCAGCGAAGTGGACTACGCGGACTACGCGCTTAGTCAAGGCAGGACGGAATCTCTGTACCCTCGCCCCCTTGACCTATTCCGCTTCTCCGCCGGCTCAGTTCCGACGACCACGAGCCAGTTCACCAACAATATCCGCGACCTTATGCCTGGGGGGACAGACTACTTCTCCTACATCGACGGAACCATCCAGATGTCCACCGGCAAATACAATGGCGATGGACGACAGGCCAGTCACTGGAAGGACAGTCTGGGCCTGGGGATCATGGATCCAACCCTCGCCACAGGCGAGATCTCCCTCATCGGTTCCAACGACCTGATGGCGATGGACCTGATCGGCTGGCAGATTGTTCCGGAACCCGCCACGCTATCGCTGCTGGCCGTCGGCGGGCTGGCGCTGATCCGTCGTCGCCGTGCAGCCTAACCGGCCACTATAACGAAAAATACAACGCCTCGTGGGAAACTGCGGGGCGTTGTCGTGCGCAGGCTCTGATTCGGCAGATCAGCCTTCATTACTCACGCCGAAGTCCTGAGCGAGTGAAACGAGTCGAAAGGCGAGGGCGCCCGCGAGCCTGAGCTTGTCGAAGGCGTAGCGGAAATCCTGTCGCCCCGATATTAAACAAGCCGGGGAAATTCCCGGCTTGTTTAATATCGGGAGCGCCTTGCAAGGCAAGGCGTTTGGCTGCGTTGCAGCCAAGCGACAGGATTCCTTCAAGCCGCGGCGCTCCGCCGGAGTGTAGCGAAGGTGGACCGGTAAGCGGCGAAGAAGCAATCCCGAGGCCGTTTTTGGTGGCCTGTTTTTTATTTGGTGTGTGGGTTGAACCTGTGGCCGCAGACTCGCGTAGCGAGGATGCCCAGGCCGCAGTTCACGCTAAAGTCCTGAGCGAGTGCAGCGAGTCGAAGGGCGAAGGTGCCCGCGAGCCTGAGCTTGTCGAAGGCGTAGCGGAAATCCTGTCGCCACTTAGCACCTCTTCAGAAAACGAAAGATTCCTTCTTGCGAAACCACAAGTTACTATAACTTGCCTTGGAAGTGAGCCCCGTTGTGGGCCTATGGTCAGGAGTTTCACAATGAAGCGAATCGATCGACTTGATCTGATTAGTAGCATTGGTCAAAAGTTGCAGTCACTAATGACCTTTAGTGATATTGATATATATCTGAAGGGGTTTGAAATCAACCACCTCATGGACCCTTCTGATTTTGGAAGCAAAAGGGTGTATGCGAAGCAAATTTTAGCAGACACACCTGACGAAGTAGTTCTTCAAATTGCTGATGAGCTAGAAATTGATCATGGATTCGTTAGTTCCTCCGGTCGAGATTTGAGCGACAGCCGTTTTTGGATTCCCGGCCACTTCAAATTGTTCCTCACTCATTTAGCGTCTTTTAAAGTGAATGCATCCGCTCTGCAGAGCCGTTTAAAACCGTATGGTGTGTCGGCTTTTGTTGCCCACGAAGATATTGAACCCACGAAGGAATGGCAGGATGAAATCGAGAAAGCTTTGCTATCGATGGATGCA
>SDBT01007028.1_pt1 | contig 18586 bp, 19 predicted proteins | sample 2277101 | NCBI WGS metagenome assembly SDBT01 (sample SAMN10404973, study PRJNA504765) | marine sediment metagenome | isolation source: marine sediment core GS10_PC15, 103 cmbsf | place: Arctic Ocean: Southern Knipovich Ridge | collected 2010
CGTCAAAAATTCATGGGGGTCGGGTAAGTCGCGTGTTCATGGTAGGTTACACACCCTCCGAGCACCATCCGGGGCAGGATGCTTGACTATGTGCAGGGAATGTCCAACATTACCCACAATGTGGGAATTCTGGCAGACGCAAAGTACGGAGAACACGGCATGTGACCGTGTATGTAGGGGCCTTTATGCACAAATGCCATGAACAGATGAATCTACCGGGGATGCAGCACTGTCCCACACCGGCGATGCCGGGCTATAAATTCTGTTCATTCCATTTGGCTGCACGAAGGCTCCATGTTCGTAATGACCGGGTCTGGCGCCGCCACATTCGACTCTCTGGCTCAGCCACTGATGCCGAGCGCGCGGCCCCGAGGCGAGGATTCATGCATGAAGGGTAAGACCACCAAGCGTCAGCGCTCCTTGACCACGAAGGAGACCAAGTTCGTCGCGAACGCTGGGCTGGGGATGTCACTCACCAAGGCTTCGACTCATGCAGGCTACACTGACGGTGCTCAGGAGGTCGACCGGCTCCTTGCTCGGCCAGCCCTCCGTAATGAACTCATTGATAATCTACAGAAGCAGGCGATTCGCTGGCCTCAGCTACTGAGTGCCGCTCTCGCCGCCTTCTGGGATGTCCTGTCGCCCCAGTCAGTCACCTGCGAGCACACCTGTGCCTGTGGACTGACCTGTGGGAACGTAGTCTACACCCCTCCCAAGGATGTCCCCCTCAAGCTCCGCGTCTACACTGCGAAGGCAGTGACTGACGTCCTCAATCGCAGTGGTATGGCAGCGACCCTCCGGGATCGCGCCCAGAATGAGGACAAGCCGACGAAGGAGCAGCTAGTGACGCGCATCGTCGGCCCAGAGATGGAAGATGAGACGGAACACTAAGGGAATGATCGTTCCGCCGACGGTGACGGAGCAGTGGAATGATCTCACTGGGCCTATTAAGGTGAGTCGCCTTGAGCCCTGCTCCGGGATGCCCTCTACGATAGACGTCGAGGGGACGGATCCGCAGCCCCTGTTGTACGCTGAGGACAAGCATGGCTTCCTTCACTCCTACGGGAAGAAGGGGCCTATCGGATTCTAGCGTGACGGACGAGGAACTCCTTCTCCGAAACTTCGCCCGCGACCTCTGTACCTGCACCGAGTCGGAGCTACGGAATAGATGGAAGGGCAAGTATGCACACGCCCTTCGTGAGTGCAAGGTTGACTTCGAGTCCCGTGCTCACAAGCACAACCCCATCTACCACATAGCCCGGAACGTCTTCTTCGACAACAAGATTGGAAAGCCGGATGAGAAGAGGTTCCTCTACGCTCCCTTCCATCGTGACGTCCTCAGCAAGGAGGTGATGGACTACTTCACCACTGAGCTGAAGTACCGGAAGGCGGGTCTCATCGGTATCGCCTCCCGTGACATGTTCAAGAGCGTCTTCAACCACGGTGCGATTCCCCTCCATTTCGCTCTGCGGATGAAGTATCTCTTCGGGCGTGACTCGCGGATCTGCCTCGTCCATCACAAGCAGGAACAGGCATCGGCTGCTCTCGTCAAGCTGAAGGACCAGTTAGCACATCCGTACATGAAGGAGATCTGGTCTGGTGATGATGACGGGTTCTGCTTCGTCGGTGACCCAGACCGCACTGGCACTCAGCACGACTTCAACTGGCCCTGTAGGGAGCGTGGGCGCCAGCAGGAGCCTTCACTTTTCGCCGTCGGCCTCGGTGGTCGAAGGACGGGGTGGCACTTTGACCTCGTCTGCTTCGATGACGCCGTGACGGAGGAGCATATCGAGTCCCGGACGATCCGGGAGGCTGCGAAGCTCAAGTATGAGACCTCGCGCTTCATGCTCGATCCAGAGGGGTTCGAGGTCTACACTGACACCCCTTATCACATCAATGACCTCACTCGGAAGCTCATTGACGCGAAAGTAGACGGCGAGCCGCTATACACCTCGTTCGTCAAAGGGGTCATTGACGAGGACACTGGCACCCTCCTCCACCCCTATCGCTGGCCACGCGACATCATCGAGAAGGTCAGAAAGGAAGAGATCGCACGTCGAGGGAACGACATCCTCTTCATGCTCCAGCGTATGTGCTCATGGCAATCGGACCGACTCACGGTCGGGGACGAGAACTGGCTCAAGTACGTCCACGTCAAGACGCTTGACCCCAAGGCCATGCGGATCCTCTTCATCGACCCTGCGTGGAAGGATGACGAGAAGAACGTCGGTAAGGGGGATGACGCTGCCTTCTCCATCGTCCAGTTCAACACCCACGGCTCCACGATGATGCGCACGATCCTCGATATGACCGGGTCGAATGAGATGACCTTCAGTCAGGGGATCAAGGAGGCCATCCGCCTCATGCGCAAGTGGCGGTTGCAGAACGTCTACATCCACGAGCGAGGCGGCTACACCTTCTCCACCATGCTGAGGCAGGAGTGCAGGAACCTACCGGCTCCCCTCCCCTGCCATGTCATGGACCTGAAGATGGCCACGATGGCCAAGAGCGACCGCATCGGTGCGCTCATGCACCAGTTCGAGGCAGGCCGCGTTCAGATCAACTCACACCTCAAGGGGACGGAATGCTACTGGGATAAGTTCCGAGGACAGTTCCTCGACTGGCCCCAGACCGACGGGCATGAGGACTACCTCGACGCTACTGCCTTCTCGTGCGATACTCAGATCATGGAGGAGTGGGCACCGATGCCGATGCGGCCCTCGCGTCAGATTCAGCCCCCTCGGCCACAACTGACCCGCTACTGCGGAGTCTAGGAGCCACATGGCAGTCCATCGTTTCACCCCCGCCAAGCCGCAGGGTCGCAAGCGACCCGACAAGCAGAAGCCGAAGCCCAAGAAGACGCGTAAGTGAAGTGGCTTAGATGGATCGTCGGTGCCGGTTTGGTAGTCGGCCTTCTGGCCCCCACATCAGATGCCCAGTTCCGCAAACGGCTGACCCCACCTGCGATGTGCAAGACCATCGAGGGGATTGATGCTACTGATGACAACATTGAACTCTTCATGTCTCCGGTGGGGATCACCATCACAGGCATTTCCTGCTTTTGTGCTGGCACCTGCTCTGGGACTATAGCTGCCTTCTCGCTTGACGACCGTGGCGGGAACATCATGACCATTGCTGGGACCAACCCGACTTGTCCGACATCTGGCGTCTCGACCTTCGCAGTCGTCTCTGGTGCTAATGCTTCGCTCCTCTCTGGGGAGGGCGTGATGTTCAGTGTTGACAACACGCCGACTGATACCACTGACACCTACACTCTATGCATTGCCTACAAATAGCGGCTCTCACGTTCCTGCTCGCCACGGCTACATACGCGGATCTCTACTTCTCCGACTGCGCGGGGGATGGGGGCGTCGGGACGCAGGCTGATCCCTTCTGTCTCGACCCAGACAACGACGGGAACAATGAGACGTTCTTCCGCGCTTGGGATAACAGCGACACCTTTGGGGTCACTGACGTAGCGGCTGGAGACACGATCTTCCTCTGCTGTGGCAGCCCCTGCACGACCGCTGTCAACCCGACTTGCACGTTCCCAATAGACGACTTCGCCACTCACCCCACAGTCAACTGGCCACTGTCCCCCCAGATCAACGTGGGGGTGAGTGGAATGCCAATCACCATCAAGCCCCTCGATGGCCATAACGTCATCATCAGCGGGGATAGCAACCAGAATGGTGTGTGGGATAGTGGTGAGCCAGAAGGCCTCATCACCACTAACGACTCGTCTGATTCTTCAGCGATTGAAGTCTACTGGATAGAGTGGCTAGGCACGTGGGATGATGGTAGCGACAAACACCTCATCTTCGAGAAGTTCGCCAGTAATAATGATGGGGAGTTCGACCTCAAAGATCCGAGAGGGTGGGTGTTCGATGGCATCATCATTCGTGGCTTCGGGGACAAGATGTGGGAACTCAACAAGGCTGCCACGAACCCGACCAACGTCTCCCACGTTTATTGGTCTGAGCAAGCTGGTGGCGATGGCGGTAAGGTCTTTCGAGTCATCGGACTGAACACAGAACAGTTCAGGGTCTCCAATAGTTTGGTCCATCACGTTACTGGCAAGATCTTTAGGGTCATCAACAACAACGGCTTTGGCGGTGGAAACGACGGGACTGTCCTCGTAGAGAAAAATGAGTTCTACAACTGTGGTACTCTGACAGATAACTTCCAGAACTACGACTACGACACCGCCAACGGGATCTCAAGTACCTATCGTGGAAACTACGTCCACGACTGCGACAAAGGAATTGGCAGCGAAGACCACATCCGCGCCCTCACCATCGAAGACAACGTCATTGAGTGTAGAGGTGAGTGGCAGACAAGAGCTAATGGGACTTGTGGCCTCGGACTCATTCGCGCCACGCACAATCGGAGCGGACAGAATCGCGACGACTCATCTGGCTTTACGATACGAAGGAACATCATCAGCGCACGGAACATCGAGCAAACAGGTTCCACGAAAGACTGCCGAACGGCCCCTGAGACCTGTGGCGCAGCCAGCACTGCAGGAATCTCCATTGACGTCACTTGTGGGAACCATACCGGGTCAGACTGCACTGGCGTTGCGCTCTCAAGCCTGATCGAGAACAACATCATTATGGGGCTGCATAGCACCTCTGCCTCTGATGAGTCTCGTGCCTGTATCTATGTTCAGACTGACGACGATCAGACTGGTCTGTTCACTATTCGTAACAACACCTGCTGGAATACTGACCTCGGCATTACACTGGAATCATTCTCTGGGGTAGTAGCGTATGACGTTCAGAACAACCTAGTAGGGAGGACCAATGATGACGGAACAGCGAGTGGCACTCCAGACTTCGCTCTGAAGGAGTGCTCGAATTGCACAACCGGAGACCGGCTCAACAACAACTTCGATCTTGGTGGGCTTGGATCTGGGGCTACGAACGTCGTCAGTAGTGGGGGCAGTACTACTGACTGCACTAACATCGGAACATTCGGCACCGACAACATCTGCGCGACTTCCAACTTCCGTCGGACCTCGGGTGAGTCCAGCGCGTGGAACCTTCTCCTCTTCGCATGTGCGAGTAATAGGGATACGAACAATCGTGACGCCGGTAAGACTGTTGGAGGCGCGACCGAGGACATCTTGGGTCTCAGTCGACCCGTTGGCACAACTGACATCGGAGCACATGAGATGCGAATCAAAAGCCAAGGCTGTGGGAGATTTCTCTGATGACTGAACCAGAAGTAAAACGAAAGCAGTCCTGGGCCTACGGCCTCGGGAAGAGTGAGGGCTACGTAGCCATGACGCTCATCGTGTTCGCCACCTTCACTGGTGTCCTACTTGGTGGGCAGCTGTCTGGCATGGAGTACGTCGAGGCGGCCAAGTGGCTTCTGATCACATTCTTCTCCGGGGGCATCGGGTCAGTCGTGCTGAAGCGGCGCAATGGGAAGTAAGTGGCTTCGATGGCTGGCGCCTGCTGCGCTGGCTCTAGCGATCTTCCTCACCCCGACCCAGGGGCAGTTCCGTCGGGATCTGCCGCAGATCACCACGCTCAAGGAATTGACCGTTCGGGATGTCTTCGTTGACAACACCCCACGCCCGATGGTGGTGTTGGCATCGGACCATCATGGTTGTGGGGAGTGGCCGCTTACCGTAGTAGCCCCACTTACAAGCAAGTACCGTATTCCGTATACGGTGTACCTGAACCGCCCGGATGACGCCTTTGCGGGACTCAATGGCTGTGAGGATGCAGAGGATCTGACATCTGCAAAGTTGCAGACATTGTTTGCTCAAACCTATTTTGAAGTTGGCGTTCATCATGGGGGCGGGCATGTTGGCCCCCCTGGCGGTTACTCGGCTGGAATACTCACCATAACCGCTGGATCTGATACTGCTCACGGTACGGGAGTGAACTGGGCCAGTGAGTTAGACGTTGGCGACCTGATGCTTATTCCCCAAGCAACTACAACGCCATTCATCGTTTTAGTAGTTGACGACGCCAACACTGTTACCCTAGATCGCACTTCACCCAAGACTGCTACTGGGCAAAGGTATACATCATACAACGCCTTTGACATCACCGATGGGATAACCGCTGGCACAGACCAACTCACCTGCTCCGCGTGTGATTTTCAGAGTGATCCGCTTCATGTCAAAGAACCTATTCTTGGCGGCACGTTCGGTGTAGGTAGCATCATCATAATCGACGGAGAAGCCGCTAACCCATTCTTCGTTGACAGCATAGATGGTGCCACCACCATCACATTGAACAAGGCCGCAGCCAATACAGCCTCTAGCTTGGCCGTAAGCATAACCCCGTGGCTACAACTCCACCTTGACGATGTTGAAAAGGGTAAGGCTGAAATAGAGGGGGATGGGAATTGCCCCGGATGCGTGGTGTCTGCTGGAGGTCCGTCTAATACTGCGTGGCCTGAAAGTGGATACTACCTGAAGTCCATCGGCATCGAGAGTCTTGCGGCAAAGGGTGGCGGCTTTAATCTATACGGCTCGGGCGATCCGTCAAACCTCAACAGACTTAGTGCTATGCGCATTCAGATATCTCCGCAGGGCTACATAGAGATGATGAGGGCTGGGAGCGAGACTGATGGGCTGCTGGTTCTCAACCTTGAACAAGTCTTTCCGGGTAACGGATATAGGCCGAGTGATAACAACGGTACTGTCTCTATTGTGAGTACCGATAATACGATTGAGTTGCTGGGAGATAACTGTCCCGCTGATCCATGCTGGGATGACATTCGGGCAGACACTGGGGTGTGTGATGACTCGGGTGGTGGCGCTACTGACGTTGTGGAAGATTGCTTCTTGTTCGTCCGGGCCTGTGTCAACGCCACTGATGTGCCCGGTACCAACTGCCAGCTTGACCAGCGCACTTATCGTATCGCCAGCTTCACTGACGACAACACGTTGGAAGTAAACCCCACGGACCTCACTAACGACATCAACGATACCCCCATTGAGACAGTCACAGCCGGTGTCTACTGGATTGACAACGTGGTTACCACAACCGGGAGCACTTCATGCAGAGATCCCTTTGGTGCTTGCACTGGAACTCTGGAAGATAACCTAGACAACTTCATGGAATGGCTGAACATTAACCGGAGTGAGATTCTGGCTATGAAGCAGGCCAGCGCTGTCAAGCGGTTTCGGACTATGGGCTTCCAGTACAACACAAACACCAATCTGGTCGGAAACCCGTACAGGCGCATTCAGGCTACCAACCTAGTTCCCCCTGATAGCTTGGGGTATGTCGGCTCAAACCCCAATGTCATTGGTTGGCGAATGTTTTGGGCGGGAACGCCGGACAACACTATATCGCTTACCTTCGATCAGACCAAGCGGCAGCTTGTCTACACTGATGATGATAGCGGCGCACAGCTTGAGTTCCAACAAGAAATAATGTTTACCGGGACTCCAACAACACTCAGCCTATTGCATCTGGCGGATCTAAAGGACGTGACAAACATTGATGCTTGGTCTGCTCGCCTCGATGTAAGGAACACAATGAACAATCGAACTGTCGGCAATAGCTCTTTCGCCATGCCATCAGCAACCGGTGATTACGACGGCGACATTACCGCAGACTCGATAACAGACCCGACACCAATATTCATGTTGCGTGACACGTATAGTTTCGCTAACACATCACTGATGCGGGCGCTTTTTGACTGTGCTCCAGAGACGAGTTGTAGCGGCTCGAATCAGGCAGAAGATGTAATAGCTCCCGGCCCCCTTCAAGCAGCCTCCCCCACCAACGCAGCCCCAGATCCGTTTATCATAAATGTGGGTTCTGCCACGGCTGGTGTATATACCATAACCGTCCCCCCAAGCAGCCGCGGGCTTCCGCTCTATTGGATACAGTCACTCACAACAGCAGTTCACTGCACGGCAGATGAAATGACAACGGGTGACAGAACTGTTGTCGTGACATGTGAGGATGATGCTGGCACAGGGCAAGATACCAAGTTCGTCCTCTTCTACTTTGATCCGCAGATAGGCGCGTTGCATCAAAATCTTGAATTGGGCCTGTTTGTGGACATAACAGGTACTGTGAGGATGTCGGAAGTGAATGTGTTTCCCGGCATGCTTCGACAGCAGTTTTAATAGAGCCAGTACGCAATCCGGCATTGACGGCCCCGCATGACGCGGGCGAGCCAAAGGAGAAGTAAATGAGTAGACGAGTAGGTGCGGCAAGGAGTTTCGTAATCACAGGAGCGAAGGCGATTAATCTTCTCGAAGCTGATGGCGATGTTGCGACGGGGATGCTCTGTCCCGGTGACGGCGCCAAAGTAGTGCGCGTCAGTTACACGATGGAGACGGCAGGGACGGGAGCAGCGGCGAATCATAACCTCACTCTGGAACATGGTCTCGCTGCCGCAGGAGTTGCTATGACTCCTATCATCGCGGTTGATGCTGATGCTGTTGATGGAGTCATCGTGACTGGGAACGGACTGGATAGCGCTGTGCATCCCGATACTGTCGAGGGGACGCAGATCCAGATCAAGAACGTTGAGAGTGCCGCCATCTCAGACGGCGCCATCCTCGACGTCTCGGTCCTCTGGCAGCTCTAAGAATCATGCGCTGGACCGCGAACCTCTACGACCGGCTCCATCGCATCATTCTATCTCTTCCCTTTTGCGGCTGTCGAGAGCCGCGGCCTCGTCGTCGTCGTTCGCGCCCTATGACAGTCGAGCCGATCATTGGATGGAGAACTTGGTACTCGGACGGGGCGCGTATCACGAGTAAGGACACGCGGTTTATAGATCTCCCCGATGACGGCCTCCTCATCCTTCTTGCCTACTTTGATGAGAAGGCTCCATCAGGAAAGCCGCGACGAGAGGAGTACAGCGGATGTGACTTCTACTTTGCATGGATGAACGAGCGTAACCTCCTTGTCTTCGGGTGCAATGATGATGACCCAAAGGAGACGCGGAGACGCTATCCAGGGGTAGTCATCATTCGTGGAAAGTCTACAGACAACCGATTCTACCAGAAGGTATCGGAAGAGGCCCGGTTGGCTGTAGATGCACCCTAATGGCAAAGGATTTCCAACAGAAAGACACTGCGGGTGACTGTGCAGCCGCCGCACACTGCTCGCCCGATACGCTAGAGGCCGGGGCGGTCAGTCGGAAGGCGACTAGTGGGATAGCAGGCATAGTAGAGACGTCGATTACCCTTGTCGGAAGTGCTACGGATAGAATCGTCTACGAGTATGAAGTGGAGCCCGATGAGGAAGACTGGCCTGCTGGAGACTGGATCATCCGAGTTGATGTCACGGCAGGGAATAAGAACATTGACTTCACAGACATCTTCATCTGTCGAGTTAATGCACTCTGTGTTGACCAAGGCCTAGTTGGCTCACTCACCGGATTGACAGAGTTGGCAAGCGGAATCGTCCACACATTCACAGTGAGTGGGTCTGCGCAGGCGGTAGCGCTTGAGTCTGACAATGCCGTAGTCATCATTGTCTGCGCCAACAATTCAATGTCCTCCCGCACCATTGGCATCACCCCGTCGCAATTGATCACGGCGCCCTTTGGAATCGAAGCGAGAGGACTCCACTGTGGCCGCTTTCGGGACGACATTCCACTGGAAGGCCCCTTGAAGGGCAAGTTCCAACTAACGTAACTGAGGTGTTTAGATGGCTGACGATCTTACAGCAAGAAACCCATTCATCGATCTGACGGTGACTGGTGCTCGGGTGATCCGGGCTGCTGGTACCGCTAGGGTGATGGCAATCCGTGTCAACGGTACCGCTGGTGGTGTTGCGGGGGATATTATCTTCCGCGAGACCAGTGCATCTGGGGAGGTAGTCTTCAAACTCCTCGCCCCAGCCTCCTCGACTCATGACGGCACCCTCTCGTTCCCCTCTCCGGGGAGGAACTTCGACGGTCTCTTCATGGACACCCAAGGTACGGCATGGCTGGCCGGATCGCACATAGTCGTCTACACTGGTGAATCCGTTCCCTAATGTCTGACCCACAGGGCGTCACCTCTGTTCCGGGGACTTCGGTCCCCGGAGCGCTCATCCGCAACCCGGCGGTCTCTGAGGATGCGACGGAGCGCGACTTCGTCCTTGAGTGTGTCGAGCGTGCTGATGTCAAGAAGCAGAAGTTCGTCCCCATCTGGGATGAGGTTCTAGAGAACTTCTTCCTCACCTCTCCGAAGGGTCATGCGGAAGACTTCCCCTTCGGGTTCAGTAGCGCCCAGCTTGGCGGGCACGCGCCTCCGGGGCGGAGTCCTCAACTACTCCGCGACCCAGAGACGCATCAGGTCGTTGAGAACCTCGCGATCCAGACCACGCGCTTGGTCCTCGGGGCGCCTCGGTACATGAACGCCCGTCCCCTCGGCACAGTCGGACCCGGTGCTGCTGACCGCCTCACGGACGTCATGCACTCGGTCAACGCCGTACCGGGCCGCTACCGTACCTTCCTTGAGCTAATCAAGGAGTCGTTCCTCCTCGGCACTGGGGTCGCTGAGATCCCGTTCGAGCGGCTCACTCGGCAGCAACTAGTCCGCCGCCCGGTCACGCGGAGGGGATTCGTCACAGGGTTCAAGGATGGGGCTGAGGAAGTCGTCTTCCGCCGCGGCCCCGGACTACGCATAATCGACCTCTACGACCTGTGGGTTGACCCCCACGGTACGCGGATCAATGATGACATGCTCTACGTCGTCAAGCGATTCACCACGACTGCACATCAGGCACGTGCGCTGGCTAAGGGCGGGACATACGATAAGGAAGCCGTGGAGAGGGCCATCTCAATCGCGGGCCAGAAGGGGGGCAAGACCGACGCGAAGGATGGCACCGCCAAGCGGTTCGAGAAGTTCGATCAGGTCAACCGCTACGGTGGGATGTCTGGCTTCGAGTGTTGGGCTGAGGTACCGTACAAGTCCTCAGACGGCGCGCGCAACCGTGTGATCACTCTCCTAGAGGGAGAGGTCGTCCGGTCACACATCAATCCCTACCTCGACGGCATGATCCCGATGGTGGAGTTCGTCACCAACCCGATTATGGGTCGCTTCTACGGAATGTCGCCTGGAGAGGTCGTGCGCTTCCTCCAAGACGCTACGAACCACTTCCTCATGGCGATGACCGACGCAGCCAACATGGCTATCCGCTCGCCACTCCTAGTGGGGCACGCCTTCCAGGGTGACCTCGACCGCCTGCAGAATCGCGGGCCGCTGGATAACATCCCATGCGCCTCGCCTGACGCGGTCAAGCCACTGCAGACTGACCTCAATACCCTTCAGTACGCGGGGCTGCACTACCTACAGCGGATTAACAGGATCCGCGAAGCGACTGGCGCCACCCCCGGTGGAGTCCAGCCGATCAGCCCGAGTGGGGAGCAGACGGCGACCCAGTTCCGTGGTGTCGCTGAACTCGCCACAGAGAGGGTGTCCTTCATGGCCAACCTCCTTGAGCGAGACGCGATGCCTAAGGTCTCGCGGTTCTTCCACTCACGGCTGAAGCAGTACATGCCCGAGGCTGGCCAGATCTCGCAGCTTGGGAACAAGCAGTTCGTCTTCCGCCCGCAGGACATCAACTTCGACGCGGAGTTCGAGTACACCGGGTCGACGACTGGTCGCTCGGCTGGTGAGAAGTTCCAGACGACCAGCGCCGCGATCCAGGCACTCATGGCGAACCCGGACGCGATCCTCGTCGTACCTGAGCTAGTCATCCGACAACTCCGTGACGGCCTGCAGATCGGTGACGCAGAGGAGATCGTCCTCGAAGCCCAGAAGCGGATCGTCGAGCTACGTAAGGCGCAGGCCGAGGCCAAGCCGCAGGGTTCACCCCCGGCACCACGTGGGCAGCCGACTTCAGGAGGGCCGACCTAATGGCACTGAAGGGGCTTGATAGGTTCAATGAGCTGATCGGTCGGGGGGTGCGTCGAGTTCGGCGTGCCAAGCCACAACTTGTGGTTGACAACACTCCTACCCCTGCACAGCAGCGGCTCGCTGCCCTCGCAATGTGGGCGAACGACCCGATCTGCTCCGCACACTTCGTCCCTGAGCTTAAGGGGCGGATTCAACTCCTGGACAACCGAATCGATGAAGAGTACGAACACCACGCTATTCTCATCGAGGCTATCGGGGAGAGGAAGGCGCTTCGCAATCTGTTGGCGCTCTTCGTGAACAAGCTTATACAACGCGGGACTAGCTGATTACATTTCGTAGTCAGCCCTCGCATCAGGAGGTTCTATGGCTGGAGAAAAGGGTAAGACCCCCTCTGGTACCAAGGTGGCAGGACAAAAGGAAGGCACGCCCTCCCCTGACACGCAGACACTTGCAGACGTGCTCGAACAAACAAAGGCGATAGTTGCCCAACAGGGCCAGCTTGCCAAGCAGCTAGAGTGGCAGCGGTCAGTAGGGGACAAGCGCGATCAGGAATACCGGCAGCTTCTTGCCGCCCGGCGCACCCCCCCTGACGATGATGACGATGATCCTGCAGACGAGCGGAAGAACGCTCGGCAGATCCTCGACAGCGTGCTCGTTGACAGGGACAAAGTCGTCGCGGAGCTTCGTGATGAGAAGGATCTCATGAAGTTCAAGATGAACAATCCTGACTGGCAGGAAGCGTGGAAGGGAATGCAGGAGGTCATCGCTGACCCCTCGCTTGCCGACCTCGTGGACATCCAGCGTAAGGATGGTACACGCGACATCTACAAGTCCCTGAGCTACGCGAAAGCGCAGGCAGACACTCGTCGACTCAAACTCGCACAGAAGGAAGCTGCGGATGCTGACACAGACGCAGCCGCCCGAAAGGCGAAAGATGAGGCACAGGGATTGCTCAGCGGCGGTTCCGCTGCAGCGGAAGACGACAGTATCAAGACGGATATCGACCTCTCCGATCCGAATCTGAAGTCTGATGACATCCTGAAGAAGATTCCACAACTCATGGATCCAAAGGATGCCCCCAAGCTCCTCAGCCCAGATACTACGTAGGTCTTCTCAAAAGGAATTAAGGTATGGCTGACTTCATTATCAAATCAGACAGTACGCAGTTTACCAAAGCGGTAAAGGCTGCGTACTGGAATAAGCGTTTCGTCGAGGTGCTGGAGACTTCGCGGCTCCTGCGTGACCTTGGCGATCTCGCACAGCTTCCCGAGGGGGAAGGTGACACACATCGGTGGTTGCTCTTCACAAGCCCCGGCTCGTTGATTGCCTCACCACTGACGGAAGGTACCGATCAGGATTCAGAGACGGAAATGACCATCACCCAGCTCGACGCGACTCTGGTTGAGTATGGTGGATGGTTCAGGATCGCCAACTTGGCAGAGCGCGTCGTTCTGTCTGGCACGATGCAGCAGTACGTGGACCGTACTGCGTTTCAGGCATCGCTGACTCTGGATGATGTTCTGACGGGAGTAACGGCAGGCACGCCCACAGCGGGATTGCTCTCCGGTACGACCGTGCACGACGCTGGTGCGTCTGCTAGTGCGACGGAGTTCAAGTCTGTCTCTCAGAAACTTGATGCCGTCGATGCTCTGGCGCATCCGAAGGCTGGTGGCGGAGCACGCTTCGTTGCTGTCATCTCGTCTGAGGCGTACTACGATACGATAGGAGAGGGCGATCCCACCTTCTATCAGATCGCGGGTGCGGCCAATCAGCCGAATGCCGGTGGGAGCGCGGCTGCCAATCGCCGGGTCGGAGTCTATGATGTGGAACTTCGTGTCTCGACGAACGTCAAGCGAGATACGGATACCTCACCGGACGATGACCTCGGGTTCGTGTTCTCGGGCAACAGCTTCGGGATCACGTCACTCGACAACGCCGCTGCAGACGCACAGGTGATCATCAAGCCGTCCTCGATGGGCGGGTTGACCTCCGTGCTGAACATGTGGGGTGCGCTTGGGTGGAAGTCGAACTTCGGGTTCAAGGTGTTCGGCTCCAATCGCATCTACGTGTTCAAGTCTGACGCATCCGGCGTGGGCTAGGCACACAGCGACTCGGCGCTGCGACTTCAATCGTCGGCACTCCCGAGTGGGTGCCGACACTTTCACCGGACTCGTATGATTGACCTCGATGAGATGTACGATGAACTGAAGGCCGACGTCCGAGATGGGGTGTACTGATGGAAACTGATCCAGGTACCTATCTCTACAGTGCCCCGTCCGGTATCTCGATAGAGGCCGCTCTCGGGCGTGCGATCCCATCGCACGACCTCGTGAAGGGTCTCCAACGGATCAACCCACGGATCAAGGCGTGGCAGCAGTATCCAGCAGGAGTCTTCTATCCCGGCAAGAATCATGAGGACCAGAAGGGGAACGTCATCGCGCAGGGTGTCACCACCCTGTGGATCGGGGACGAACCCGGTGGTCCACGTGCCAGGAAGATCACTGCCTACACCCCCGGCCCGATACCGGAGTGGACTCAGATCGGTCCCTTCGGTGATCTCATCGCTAAGGGGTGGCGAGCCATCTTCGCCAAAGTCGTCCGCACGGGTGCCGCTACGCATCGGCAGATCGAGCGGGAGTTCAAACTGTCCCTCACTGTCGACGGGAAGGAGAAGAAACTCTGCCCCCGTTGCATACGTGAGAGTGGAGCGCGACGCCGAAACAACGGTGGTGCGCGTGGCCTGTGTACGTTCCACGAGTCGGTTGTGGTAGATGCAGAAGCGATTTGTCAACGTAACGCAGCAGCCGAGGAGAAGAAGAAATGAGTGTGTTCACGTCAAAGGGGCAGGGACCAGAACCCGGCCACCCCGAAAAAGGAAAGCGTGGTATCCCCAATCCATCATGGGTGACCATCTGTGCACTACCAGAGCACCGAGAGGTCTATCAACAGGTGATAACTGGTGGGGTTGTGACCCATGAACTTCCGATGGGAAAGTATGCGATGTCAGTCGTGGGCTGCTACACGGGAAGACGCGCGCGGCGGCAGGTCCGCTGCCACTACGTCATTGAGTTTGTCCATGACTGCACAGAAGAGCAATGGGAGGTGCTGCAGGATCTCACCCCCAAGAACTCCTCATGTGTCGTCACCTCAAAGGGGACGGTGTTCACGTGTCGGTTCTGCAAGAAGGCATCCAACGCACGGATCGAGGCCGCAGTGCACGAGTGCGCTCACCTCGGGATCGATCCCCTGAGTCCAGATGCTGACTCTGAGATGACAGATGCAGTGCCAAACGTACCGAAGGGCTTCGTCCCGGAACGTCCACCGACGGGCAGTCCGCTGGCCAGCCCGCTCCCTCCGGCGCCAATGCCGGGGAATGAACCGAGTGCGCCTCCTGCGCCACTCACTCTAGAGGAGTTGCCCGAAAAGTGACAGCATCGATCCCGACTCCGGGATTTCCGCAGTCTAACTCGAATCGCACCCGTAAGGATGCTCTGGAAGAGATGTCCGAGTACTTTGCGGGTGCGAATCGCACTGACCTACTCGCCCGTGCCGCTCGGTCGTATGACTCAGCGGTACGGGAGTTTAATGACACAGCGTGGAAGTTTGCTAGGACGACACTCGACATCGCCCTTGCGTCCCCCTCGCCTGCGTCGTCTGATACGTACGACCTGACACTGCCCTTCCGTGATGCGCTGAAGGCCTTCACGGTCGACGCTGATGGGAATGAGCGGAGTCCGGTGTACTTCTCCCCCTACCGTCGCTTCAGGGATGTGCACCCGAGCATCGGGCAGTCTCAGGGGGCCGTACCAAAGGAGTACACCTTCCTGAACATCCACACCTTCGGGAAGATTCAGGTCTGGCCGAAGGTCGTCAATCCACTCCACCCGACGTTGCGGCTCTACTTCCATCGTCGGATCGTGTTCCTCGGCGGGGGCGCGGGTGACAGGCTCGACTGCCCGCTGGAGGTTGAGGAGGCTATCTTCGACCTCGCGCTCGCGATGCTCACGGATAAGGAAGAGGGCTTCCAGGTGGCCTCGGGGCGGTACAAGCGAGCGTTGGCTCGACGTGCAGCGATACAGGTCGACTGGCTGGACTTCAGTGATTACCTAGCGCGGGGAGGCGCCTGATGGCTATTGGTAGACTAGCATTCTTCACGAACTCAATCTTCACTGACTTCTCAGTTAGTGATGTCAGGCAGATCCCCGCCTCCTCGGGGGTCACGGTCACTGTCTATAAGGGTGGGGCGACCGCCACAGCAGCGGACACCATCGCACCCGGCGCCTCCGGGAGCATCACCATCGGGGAGCGCGGCTTCCTACGAGATGGTGATACGATCTTCATCGGCACGGACAATACGATAGTAGCGCTCATCGACACGCACACAGGTGAGACGCAGCTGAACGTGACCGCCTCGGCAGGGAACTCTGGCGACCTCGTCGTCGCGATTGGGGACCGGGTCACCGCCACGAACGCTAAGCCGTCGCTCTTCCGCGATCCTGGGGGCGCCAGTGCGCTCGCCAGCGTCGTTGTGGACTCCCGTGGCTTCTACTCCTTCTTCGCTGACGCGGAGCAGGTGGACGTGCTGGAGGCCATTGGCACCTCGCTGGCCAAGCGGGTGATGCCGGGCCTTGTCGGCAATCGTCACATGTCCCATCAGTCAGACGGTGCAGCCCTCGTGGCTCACGTCCTCGACACGGATGAGGCGTGGACCACAGGGAAGCTCTTCGGGCTGTACAATGATGGAGTCCTCAAGTTCTCGGTGGACGCCGACTCAGTAAACAATGGACAGACGTCGATGACCCTCGACACTCTGACGATCAACACTGGCACGACGCTCCCGGCGGGGGACATCATCTCGGCTGACATCGCTGCGCTCGCCGTCACCGCTGACAAGCTCGCGCTTGAGGCGATGGCTGACGCTCAGGTAGATGACGACGCCTCTGACTTTGCGGTGCCTTCCTCCTATGGTGACATCCCAAATGTCTTCATCGACGTCACTCCTGAAGCCACGTCTTCTAAGATCCTGCTCATTGCAACGATTCCGTGGTCGAATGGAGCTACGGGATCAAATAACCTGCTCGGGCGGATCATCGACGATGATATCCCAACCGTGATTCAGGAGAGCGGGCATCATACCACAGACGCGGCTGAGCAGTTTGGGATGTGCCTAATTGGGCTAGTAGCTGGCTTCAGTGGTACACGTCGCTATAAGATTCAAGTGCGGAGCACTAGCGCAGCGGCCTCGGATATAACTAATAGCTCAGATCGCAAGGCGCGAATCATCGCCGTTGAATTCAAGTCGCAGGCATAATGCCGCTCCCGATCCTAGAGGCAGTCGATCAGGGTCTCGTCACCTCACGAGACGCGCAGCAACTGAAGCCCGGTGAACTCCAGCGGGCGAGGGGACTGTGGTATCCGAAGGGGGCATTCGGCGCACGGAAGGTCGCAGGGCGGACGAAGTTCAACGCCACCCCCGAGGCTTCAGACATCAAGAGCGCAGCGTTCCTTGAGTTCGACTCAGGGGACAATAAGATCCTCGCACTCGTTGGCTCGGTCATCAGGCAGGCCACAGCAGGTGTGACTGGTACCTTCTCCGACGCGGTGACTGGTCTCGATGCGACGGCTGACCGTCTGGAGACGATCTACTTTCAGGAGACGCACTACGTCTGCAACGGGAAGGATCGCCCACGTGCGTTCCGCTCGGATGGGACGTCGGGGCAGGCGAGCTACCCACCGGAGAACGAGCAGCCTGCTGTCAGTAACACTGGCACGGGCACCGGCTTCACTCTCGGTGGTGGGAGGACGATCCTCTACTGGCTTGAGCGGATTGAGAAGGATGCGGGCGGCGTGGTGCTCAGGCGGAGCGGGGGACAGGATCCTCAGTCCGTCGCGCTGTTCGCAACCACGGGGCTAGTCAAGCCAGTCATTGCCCGTCCCGCCTCGATGGACGGCTCAGACGGCTCGACTCACTGGGCTGTCTACGCCACTGGTGTCGCGCTGCCCAAGTTCCCCATCGGAGCGCAGATTGCTGAGGTGGGGATCAATCAGCTGACCGTCGAGGACAACCGGACAGGCACCAACCCCGGCCTCCCATCGGGTCGGACCTACGACACCGTGGCTATCGTACTTGATAACTTCGTGCAGGTCTTCATCAAGAACGGTACGCTGCCGATCTTCACCACGGGTGACGTGTTTGAAGACACTGTCATGACGAACGACATCACGCAGAGGCAGCTCGTGGCGTTCACGTCGACGCTCGCACCTGAGTCTACACCGCCCTCGCACTTCATCGTCTTCCAGACGAAGAGTCGTGATGAGGTGGTGCTCATCCGGTCCCTCGGGAAGATCTCCATCGTCTGCGGGAAGAACAACATCTTCCGTATCAACACCCTCCCGAAGTCAGATGGGAATGAGTTCGGTCGGGAGGCGGTCAAGTCGCTGATCAAGGGAGCGTCGGGGTGTGTGAGCCCAGGTGCAGGGGCGGTGTTCGATTTCCGCCAGCGTACCGCGCTCGCCTATGTCTCGCGAACTGGAGACATCCCGACGGACGGATATGACATCGACTTCCTCACCAGTGATATCGACTGGGAGGCTACGGTCGATGTGACGAAGCTATCGAGCGCAGTAATGACCAACGACTGGGAGCGCTACGTCCTCATCATGGAGTACACCCCCCCAGGTGGCTCCTCGAATACTGAGGCGCTGTTCTTCCACTACCACCCGTCGCAGGTCAAGGACACACCC
>SDBT01007029.1_pt1 | contig 18583 bp, 14 predicted proteins | sample 2277101 | NCBI WGS metagenome assembly SDBT01 (sample SAMN10404973, study PRJNA504765) | marine sediment metagenome | isolation source: marine sediment core GS10_PC15, 103 cmbsf | place: Arctic Ocean: Southern Knipovich Ridge | collected 2010
AGCACCCCATATCCTAAACATTTCTGATTCGGCTCTTGTGGAAAATCTCGGTCCTTCAATTGTAATCACTGTTCCTTTTTCATGATGTTTAAGATTAAGTTCTTTTGCTGTCTCAATGAGGATTTTTCTTAACTCTTCTGAATAGGGATATGCCATTGCAGTGTGCAAGATTTCTCCAGGAGGAAATTCTTCGAAAAATGATACTTTCCTGAGCCTAGTAAAATCAATAAATTGATCAAGTATGACAAGATCACCTCTTCCAATTTCTAATCTCAAGCTTCCACAAGCTGTGGTAGCTAAGATATGAGTACAGCCCTGATCTTTTAGCGCTTGAATATTGGCCCTAAAATTTACTTGTGTTGGAGGAATAGTGTGTTCCCTTCCATGTCTTGCTATGAGTATTACTTCAATATTGTGAATCTTTCCAGTTTTTAAAGGAGAAGTAGGTTTTCCAAATGGTGTATCAACCTCTATGTCTTTAGCATCCTTTAAAATGTCAGGATTATCTAATCCTGAACCCCCAATTATACCAATTTTAACCATATTTTTCACTATATTAATTTTAAAACTTTTATTCTTCTACAGGAATATCCACTAAAGACATTATATCATACCCTTTTAACTTATCTCGTCCATGAAGACTACCAGTAAGTTCTATCACAAAAGCAATTCCAGATACGGTACCACCAGCCTTCTCAATTAAATTGCATGCTGCCTTTGCAGTGCCTCCTGTAGCTAATAGATCATCAAATACTAAGACTTTCTCTCCTTTCTCAACAGCATCTTCATGCATTTCAATAGTATCTGTGCCATATTCAAGTTGATATGTCTCACTTATAGTATTAGCAGGTAATTTCGACGGTTTTCTTATTAATATAAATCCCGCATCTAAGTGATAAGCAATTACACCCCCCCATACATAACCCCTTGCTTCAATTGCGGCTACTTTATCTATCCCTTTTTTTTTATATTTTTTTATAATTTGGTTACACGATTCTTTGAAGGCTTCAGGATCTTTTGCCAATGTAGTAACGTCTTTAAATTGAATCCCTTTCTTAGGCCAATCTGGAACATTCCGTATATATTCAATAAGTTTTTTCAATTTTTATCAATTCTCCAAAAAATATTTATTTTTTTTATTTTAGTTAATTCAAAATTATATTTAATTGAATCGTTATCTAATGATTAAAGAAAAATTTAGCATATAAAATATAATTGATCGCAAAGATTAAATAAAAATTATAGTATACAAATTATATTAGATCATCTTCAAAAATAAAAATTAGTTTGAGTTAAATTCTAATGAAGATATTGCTGTTTGGACCTCAAAATGCCGGGAAAACCAGTCTTATGCGAACGACTTGTTTAGGATATAATTTCATGAAGGTTGCTAACTTAAAGCCAACAAAAGGTATATCTCGAGAAAATTTCATCTTTAGAGGGATAATGGAATTAAATGTATGGGATGCAGGTGGTCAGGAACGGTATATGGAAAGATATTTTTCAGAATCTCAAAGAGAGTTAATATTTTCAGAAGTTACTACTGCAATTTTTATGGTTGATTCTGCTGTGATTGATCCAAAGTTTAGTGAAGTATTCGATAAATTTCTCATGTATATTTTCGAATTTTCACCTTATATTGGTAAGGTTTATGTTTTATTAAATAAAATTGATTTACCAGAATCTAGAGAAGATGATATTTTTAAATTATTATCTGATAATTTAAATGATAGCATAAGAGATAAAATTGCTTTTACACCGGTATCAGTAAAAGAAGGAAGCGCCCAGCATAGATTAATTGAAATTCTTGATTATGAAATTCAAAAAAGTACGCTTTCTATGCAGAGACTTGGGAAAATTAGGTATTTATTAGATCAATTGAAAATTAGTACTCTTTCTGAGTATCTTTTGTTTAACCAACCCGATGGATTATTAATCGCATCTACTTTTGGTAAATTTGAAAGTAAACCATTGGAATTTATGAAATTCGAGATGGGTACTTTAGATAGTAATTTGTATCAGATTTATAAACGTACTATGGAACTTTTAAATATATCGAATATATCCCCCCTAGCACTCAGTACGGTAGTTTATGAGAGTGATATCTGTTATGTTTTGGTTAAAGAAGTAACTGATAGTGCCGTATTAATGGCTGTATCGAAAAATAAAAAACCAGAAGTTTTCTCTGGTGTTATGAATGCTCTAACTAGTGAAGATTTCAATTCTTTGAAAAGATTTATAAATACTGTGGAATATTGAATTACTCTAATAGATTTAGATTAATCTGCTAAAGAAAATAATTTAAAAGAAAAAGAAAATTTTTTAATAATTATTATTGGTTCATTTAATTTTTACTGCTCTTTATCATACAATTTTATTTTCGTAAGAAAATGTTGGTTTGCATGATGAGGTTTGCGAATCACTGTATCATTTGATTTCTCCATTTCTCTGGCATCCGTACACATCTTTGCTGAATATGACATCATTTCATGGGCAGCTGCCAAAAGCGGCATATACTCATCTCTCTCCTTAAGTTGAAAACATGCTTTTGTAGTTATTTTAGAAACTGAAGCAGCTAATTCAAAAGCAGCTATAGCCTTAGCTCTCGCATAAGGATTTGAAAATCCTGCTGCTTCTGTTGCGTTATTAGCATCAATTATTATCTGAGGCAAGACAGGAGCCTTTCCATCCAACATATCCATTATTATTTTGTTTAGTTCATCAGCTATCAATTTTAGAGAACCAGTTATTGCAAGCACTTTTAATAAATCCGCGTTAAAAATACTCATTTCTATAGGATCCAAGAAAGGTCTTCTTGCACCGATCATGGAATCACATCCCACTAGAATATAACCCATATTTTTTTCCTTTATTTCATCAATGGCCTTCTTCGCAGGTGAGTCAGAAATAATAACCGTGGGAATACTTCCGGCCATTTCCCTAACTTTTTTTGGACCCGGTAAAGCTGCATTTGGACTTGACATAATTATTAATTCTGGATTAATTTCCAATAGTTTTTCCATGGTTTTCATGCATTTTTCTGGAGGATTCATTTTAGCACCTGATGAGACTTCGATGACATCTATTCTCTTAGATTCAGCTCTTTCGTCCATTAAAAATGCTAACAATAATGAACTTCCAATGGTACCATTTTTTAGTATTCCAATTTTTAATATTTTTTCTTCGCTCATTTTATACAACAACTTACATGATTATGTTATGAAATAATTAATTCTTTAATTTTTAATAATTTTAATGTTTATTTGAAATTTTATGTATTAAATTAAATTCTAATAAAAATAACCATTATTATAGTAGAACTTTTAGTAATATAAATTAATAAAAAAAGATGTAAAAAAATGGAATTAAATGGAGTCGAAATAGAAGATACATTTTGCGAGGCTTTCGGATCTTTCTTTTCGAGAATTTTAGTAACAGCAAAGAATGAGAAATGGGCAAAAATTGCAGCACAAGTAACTACTGGTTATGCTACATCTACAATTCACTGTGACTGTGAAGCGGGAATCGATGTCATGGTTCCAGCAGAGAAAACTCCAGATAGCAGTCCAGGCGCGATTTTAATGTTTTTTCTTACTGATAAGCAAAAAGTAGCAAACGTTGTTATGAATCGAATAGGACAATGTGCACTTACTTGTGCTACTACTGCTTGCTATGATGCATTAGACGTATCATTAATTCCCGAAAAGGAATTTGAATTTAAACTTGGAGCAAATTTGCGATATTTTGGTGATAAATTTGAAGAAAAACTTGAAGAAAAGTTTCCTTTTGAAGCATGGAAAATACCTGTAATGGATGGAGATTTTATTTGTCAGAGTATGGCAAGGGTTGGAAAAGGAATAGCAGGCGGCAATTTCTTTATAATCGGAAAAGATTTAGATTCTTCTTTGGAAGCAACTGAAAATGCGATAGAGGCTATAAATAAAGTTGAAAATATTATCACTCCCTTTCCTGGTGGATTCGTAAGATCTGGATCGAAAGTTGGTTCAAAATACAGCTTTCTTGGAGCGTCTACTAACGATCCATTATGTCCTACTCTACGATCTAAGATTGAAAATTCAGACCTTAAGGAAGGGGATAATTGTGTATATGAAATAATAATAGATGGAGCTACTGAAGAAGCCGTTAAATGCGCTATGAAAGTGGGTATTGAAGCAGCAGTAAAAGTACCAGGTATAAACAGGATATCTGCTGGAAATTACGGCGGTAAATTAGGAAAGTTTCAATATAAACTTCACGAGCTTGGATTAGGATAATAACTTAAATGAAATAACGTATTGAACATTTCTTAATGAAATTGTTTAAATTTAAATACTTATAAATTTAGAAGAAAATTTAACACTTATTTTTTATTTTTTGTTAGATCTTTTATGATTTAAATTAAATTTATGATGATATAGCGAGAAATATTTTCATATTATTTGTAAAGAAAGGATTAGAAAAAAATTTACCTTAATCTTCTTTTAATTTTTCGTTTAGGTGCTACCGTTTTTGGTTCTTGTTCGTCTTCTTTTTCAGATTCAATTTCTTCTTTGGGTACTTCGCTTTTAGCTTTTTCCGGCTTTTGTTTTGCTGGTTTTTTGGTCTTTTCCGGTTTCTTTTTAGAAACTGGTTTCTTTTTAGTGATTTCAGATTCTAAAATCTTAGGTTTTCTTTTTGCTAGGGCAGTTACGATAACTCCAATAATACCAATCCCTAAACCAATTAAAAACATTATCCATGGTAAAACTTCATCAAGCAAGTTCGGCACGATTTCTATTTCTTGAGGTCCTGTATCAAAATCAGAATCAAGTTTGGTTGTTTCACCATCAATGTCAGTTACATATACATAAACCGTCCAGGTTCCAGTTACTAAATCTTCTGTTCGGACGGTAATTTCAAGATCATCTTCATATTCACGTGAAATCTCGTATTCTTCATCATCTTGATCGATAAGTAGTACCGTAATATAAGATATTCCTTCCACATCAGATACATCAAATTTAAAAACTAAGTCCTCTCCATATAAAACAGAAATTCTTTCATCTGTATCAATATCATTTATCTCATAACTGTCAATTTTAGGAGGATTATTTTTAACCGTTAACAACGTTGAGAATTCGCCTATATCACCTAGCAGATCTGACGCTTCAAATCTAACCCTATAGATTCCTGCAGGACGGCTAGCGGATATAGTAAAAGATTTTGTGAATGAATCATCAAGATTATTATCTAGTGATACATTAGCAAAATTAATGCCATTAGGATCTTCCAGAATCATTGATACACTTATATTAAGAGCTGTGTATTCTACATCGGTTACATTTAGTGAAACTGTGCAGTCTTGGGTTCTAAACACAGTAGTTGGATTAAAAATTACTGATGACTGAAGTATTAGTGGATCTCTATTCCGCACAAAAAATTTGAAATATTCTGATGTTGTTCTTCCGGGTAGAAATGTTTCTGTTAAGACTACTCTAACATAATAATCTTTATTAACTTCAATGAAGGAATCGTTAATTTCAAAACTGATTTGGAGTAAATTATTCCCGAGCCCAAATAATTCATTTTGTTGAGATTCATTTGTACTATTTACGACACTAAGATCCCAGGTAAAAGTAGCTGAAATATCATTTAAGTCCGCTAATAGGGAGTCTCCTCTTAAATATTCGGCATTATTAAAACTCACCATGCTATTAGATTTAATTATGAAATATCTTTGAGTAGTTTGATCATTTTCCTGTTGCGGGATTGGAATTGATGCATTTAAAATCTTAAAAGTGACTACTTGAACTCCTAGAGGAGCACTTCCTTCTGGAGCATATGCGATTGTAAAATTATCAGTAGCCCCAATCCTACTCATATTAAACAATACAATTGAATTATTTGTAAATGATATTTGCATTTTTACACTATCTGCGTATTGAAAATCAGATACATTTACCGTAAAGTTAATTGCGTCAAAACCTCGACGGATTGCACTTGTATTTTGGAATATAGATGATTGGTTTAAAGCACCACCATTAGCAGTTTTTAATTTAAATTCATTATCTACTTTTTCACTAATTTCGTCATTATAATTATAATCATTATTTTGATTATCACCTTTCAATAATATAATACCAAAGAAAGTGCTAAAAAGTATTAAAAAAATCAGAAGTGTAAAATACAAATTTCTTTCTTTCATTCTCTTACCCCATTATCTCCTTAATAATTTATTTTTAATATCTTTATTTTTGAAGTATAAAATAACTCCAATAGGAATCAATATAGGAATTAAGTAAAATATAATCAAATTCATTGCTGACAATTCCACTTCATATTCAAATTGCTCTTTTACAATAACATCTTCAGACGCGTCCTCAATTTCTATTATATATGTACTAGTTCCTAATTCATAAGGATTATACAATCGTTGAATTTCATAATCAATTCTATTTTCACCAGGAGATAACTCCTCTAAATCAGTACTAACTTTTTCATCATTAATGATAAGCGTAAATTCCTCTGAGGAATCCTGATTGTTTTTGATAGTGATAATTAAGTGAGGATTTACACCTTGAGCAACCTTTTCCGTAAATTCAATACTGACAATTTCGAATTTTGGAATAATTTCGACTGTTAAAATATCAGTATAAAAAATAGTCTCTCCAATTGATATACTCATCTCTATGTCGATCGAATCTTCAGGAATAAATGATGTGGAAAAAACCTGATAAAATACAATTTTCCTTTGGTTTTTAGATAAAAATGCTGGAAATTTAACATCAGTAATATAATTACCTGAAAAACTAACATTAAATGATTGAGTTTCATTGGGAAAGAAATTAATTAAGTGCATTGAAATTTGGATATGATTTCCGGCAACGATTTTATTATTATATATCAAATTGGAATAAGTAAGAGCATTTACAATATCAATTTCTTTCACAACTTCTAAATATAATATACTGCCATTCTTAAATTTAAAGGATATATTTCTCTTCCCAGGCGTTGCGTCGTTTCTAATGGTTAAATTAAAAGAGACATTAGTAAGAATATAACGAGTAAAATTCACTTTTATAATTGTGGCATTTTCAATTCCAAAACCTTCTAATGATACATCTAAAGTGATATTATTATTACGTGTATTATTAACAGGGAGTGTAATATTAACAGTTCGCCCTTGATACAAATCAACGTCCTCTAAACCCTGTATTGGATGACTTTCTAAGCCTGAAATTATGTTAAAAGTTTTAGTAGTAAGTGCAATACCAAAAAATGTGGTATTTGCATAAATGGTTATATAATAGCCATTATCTATAGGAAGGTTCTCTGTTATTGGATATAATAGAGTTGTTGTATTGTCTATAATACCTTCATTTTTGATTTCAATAATGGTATTGTTAGGATAATAAAAGATATATGTGATATTCGCGCCTGTAATATTATTATATCTTGTGATATTGGAGCCCGTAAAACCAATAAGCGGATTAGAATGCCTTATTTCTTTTTCGAAAGCATAATCACATGTTAAATTAAGAATGTCCTGATCTATTATAAAATCAGGATTCTGATCGGTTGTGTTAAAAGTAGCATCTAACACCGTACTATTATAGAGTTTAAGCGCTTTTAGATATGCTTCGCTTAATCTAAGGTTAGATGTAAAATTCATAAAATTGTTGTTGGGTATTGGGCCTAAGCCAATTGATGTTATATAAGCACTACTAGAACTATTATACATTTGAGTTTCAAAATAGGTGTATAATTCTATTGCTCTATCATAATATGAAATATTTCCTGTTGCTTCAAATAATTTTAAACAAGCTTGCATCATAAGAGAATTAGCTTCAAGATCGATTCTTTCAAGTGGTGCTACTGTGTTCCAAAATCGCGATCTCCCATATATATAAGCTCCACCTATGAATTGATCCTCAAGTTTTTCATATAAAATTGTGGCATTTTGAAAATATTTAGAATTGATATCCATGCTCTCATTTTCTATCCAAAAATCAATTAATGCTATTATACCAAGGGCGTTTGTATCTAAATATTTATGATCGAAACCCGCAATACCCCAAACAGGGGTGGCCATGTCATAAAAGCCCATATACTGATTATCCCACATTTTTTCAATCAGAATTGACATCGTTTCATTCGCTAAATTATAAGCATCAGTAGCAATTGTGGACAGGTCAGTGCTATGTCTATGAATTAATAAATTTGCCAATATCGAATAAAAATTGCTTTTTACATCTTTCTCGCCACTAGAAGAATTGAATTCTAAAAAACCACCATAGGTCTCATCCCAAAATACCGGAGAATTGATTAAATCAAAAATCTCGTCTAAATACAGGACAGACTCAGAATCAATGGTATCTTCACTATTTTCAAGTAAGAGAAATATTGGCATTAAGTTATCAACTAAATATCTATCATAATCCGATACAACTCCAGTATCTCCATCAATGGACCTAATAAATCCATATTCGAATGCACTTCTATTTCCTTCATACCATAAGTCTGTTGATTTTAAATCCTTATATATTTCAATTGTATCTTCTTCATTGTATAGTTCTTTCATCAATGATTTATATAAAAGCAAGTTATCTTCCGAATAAACTTGTCTACTAAATTCATCTCTAATATAAGTGGGAATAATATTGAAATCAGTATCATATAAAACTAAATTTGTTTTAAATATAGTATTAAAATAGTTTCTTATATCACTGAAATTTATCGTGAATGGATCTTGAAGGAGCGGAATACTTCCTGACGTTTCAAGAGTTAGATCCCCCTCTTTCGTTTTTTCAGTAATTTTTTCAGTTTTCAAATAAAGATCGTTATTTACATTCTTATCAATATTGAAAATACTTAAGAGGAAAATTAAAATTAAAAAGAAACATAAAATGTTTCTAAATCTATTTCCCCTTTTCCTTCTATTCCTTATTTTTCCTAAATTAAAAAAGAGATTAAAACTCATCTAAACTTCTTTTTAACTATTAAATTATTATTTAACTAAAGTGATATTTTTAAAAAATCTTACTAATTCTGCAAAACTAGAATTCTGTAAAAGTTTGTGTTTTCAATTAAAAAATTTCTCTCATTATTTTTTTACTAACTTCATCAACATTTATTCGAACTTGTTTCATTGTGTCTCGATTTCTTACGGTCACCATGTTATCCTCTAAAGAGTCATAATCAATGGTAATGCAAAATGGAGTCCCTAGTTCGTCTTGTCTACGATATCGTTTACCAATTGAGCCACTAGAGTCATAAAAAGAATTAATTCGAGCATCAAGTAATAATCTATGAACTTTTTTGGCTAAATTTACAATATTTTCTTTATTCCTTACGAGTGGAAAAACTGCCACTGTGTAAGGGGCTAAATTTGGTATTAATTCTAAATTAATTCTTCCCTCTTCTGCACTAAATGCGCATTCAAGCAAAGTGTAAAGTATTCTATCTGGACCAAAAGCTATTTCAAGAATCTGAGGTATTTCTTTATTTTTCGGTTCTTTTCCCATCGGAATCTCAAAATTTTGGTTAGAAAATTCTCCATGACGTTTTAAGTCATACTCAGTTCTATCATGAATACCGCAAATTTCGACCCAATCAAATTGATTTGTTTTAATTTCTAAATCCCAAGCATCATCAGCGTAATGAGCCCGTTCATCGGGAGAATGTTGTCTTAGTCTAATAACATTAGCAGGAAATCCTAATATTTTTGTCAAGTAATGACCAAGATATAAGCAATATGCATATGCGGGCTTTTTAAGTGTGTGATTTTTAATTGCTTCCTCTAGTGAAATTATTTTAGGAGCATCAATGTTTTGTTCTTGGAGTTTCCAATCCAACAGGGGTAATTCATAATCTTTTATTTCTTCATAATCCTCAAAATCCATTTCTTGCTCTTTACCGATGAATAATTGAAGTTCAAATTGGTCAAATGCCCTCATTCGAAGAACTTGTTGCCTTGGAGATATCTCGTTTCTATAAGCTTTTCCGTATTGAAATATTTTGATGGGATATTGCCTTCTGGCATCTTGGTTTAGTCGATTAAAAAGTAAATATGTGGTTGTTGCTGTTTCTGGTCGAAGATATGCAGTATTACCTGCACCTACTTCAGTCTTTAACATCAAATTATATTCTTCAATTTTTCCAAAGGGAGTTCCACATTTTGGACAAGCTATATTATTTTCATTAATCAAATCCTCTATTTTTTCGTGAGACATTCCATCTATCATTAAGTCTGGAAAAAATTCTTGAAGGAATTTATCTGCCCTATGTAAGGTATCACATTTATTGCATCTTAAAACAGGATCAATAAAGCGCTCTAGGTGTCCTGAAGCTTTCCAAACAATTTCAGGCATTATCGTAGGGCATTCAACCTCGCCAAATCCGAACGCTCGTAATTCTCTTCTAAAAAGAGATAGAATGTTATTTTTAAGAGCCATTCCCGCAGGGCCATATGAATAAAATCCAGCTAATCCACCATAAATTTCTGGTGAGGGGCCCCAAATAAATCCCCGACGTTTTAGTAGACTATTAAAGGTTTCGATATTATCTTCAATCTTCATATCTTATATAATCATAAATTCAATTGTCTTAAAGAATAATTAATTCAGTAAAAATTTTCCGAAAAATTAATATTTAAAATAGATAACTTAGATAATATAACTAAATTAAAAAAAATTTTAAAATAACCAAATTTAAAATTGATGTATTATGATTTTTCAAGAGAATTTCCGGTTTTTTGATTTTTGGGATGCTGTAGAATCTGGACTTTATTTTGTAATTGTAGGGTATTACTTTCTACTATTTGCATATTTCCTCTTAATAAGATTTAGAACATCTAAAAAATTATATTGGTTGTTTTTCAGCCTATTGTTTTTATGTTTAGCCGCTGGTAGGGTATTTTTCATTGCATGTTATTTCTTTCTTCCTGAACTCATAGCTCCGCCTGAAGTAATTGCTGATTATTTAATGTTAACTTATAGATTAGCGACTTTTTTTACATGGTTAGCTATAGCGTGTTTAATGGGTGTTTTAGGAATGCTAATATGGCCTCCTGAAGCCAGTGAATCTAAAGAAAGTAGTGAAAAATTTATGTTATCATCAGCTATGAAAATAAGTATGAGAATAATTCTCGTAGCAATTCCAATATTCATCGGTATTCTCGCTTTAACTCTACCTGATAGTCTTTTTATGGACCCTGAAATAGCAAAACGATATGACTTAGATATCACAATACATAAAATTTATGGTTATCCAGTCGGTCGTTTCTTTCTTAACTTTATATTAGCTCCTATATTCATGGCAGCAATTCCGTTTTTATTTTTGTATTTAGCATGTAAAACCTTTGGGGTACTTCGCAAATCATATCTTTTAAACGCAATTGGATTCTTTCTCTATTATGCCGGGAGAATCCTTCAAGGAGTTTTTGAAGTAGCAGGTTGGCCTCATCTTAGAGCTACTGTTCCACCATTGATAATTCTCTGTTCGTTATTAATTATTGTTATAGCTAATAATTTCGAACAATTGCGATAAGGTAAAATATTAAATTGTTAAAATCCATTTTGTAATTAAATCTCTAGAAAATTAAATCTAATTAATCACAATCAATAAGAGCTAAATAATGTCAATTCATGGTAATCAATTTCTCTTTCCTTTGTTCATAAGGAAGGGCTTAGAATCATATCCTCTTGAAGACAATGAAGAATTAACTCTTGCGTTTTATCTTTTGACTAAAAATTTAAAACCAAATGACAAAATTGTATCGTTTTCAAGGTTATTATGGCCTCTTTTAAGCATACAGGGAGTTATCTCAACCCATATAATTTTAGATGGATTAAAAGTATTTTCGAAAAAAGGGAAATTTAGTAATCCCCCTCGACAACCATTAGTAGGCCATATTTTAAGAAATATTGATAACAAAACGAAATTCCAAGTTTTAAACCGAATTATTGATATTTTAGCATATAAGGATACAGAAGCAGAGGAGTTAGGAACGGGAGAAGAATCAGAATTTCAAACCCTTGAAATTGAAGGTTTAATTAATCCTGAATATCTTCAATCATTCTCAATGTTGATTCCTTTACTTGAATATCTTCCTATTATAAAGTATGTACCCCTCGATACATCTATTAGTACTGAATTAGCATTAGATATTTCAGAAAGTTACCGTAATATAATTACCACGATGAAAGGAAATTCCTACAGATGGGAAACTCAAACTAAATTAATTGGAGAGGAAATAGAAAAATGGATAACTGACATTACTGTAAACCTGAAGGACCTCGATTTCAGATATTCTTCTCAAATCAGTAAAACTTCGGGAATAATCGATGATGTTCAAGTGAGAAAGGAAATCGAATTTGAACACGATAAAATCGATCAATGGAATGTAAATGAAAAAAAGAATATAATTGAAAATATCTCTGTTTTATTTAAAACAGCTGAAAGAAAACTACAAGATATTGTTAAAAGAAATAGATATTACGCAAATGAAGAAACGTTAAAAACCAAGGTATTCGATGATCTTTTACCTTCCTTTGAAGAGAATTTTTCCTATCTAAAAAAAGAAGGAAACATTTTTTTAGAATCAATAGAGACACTTTATCAGAAATACAATGAATTTAAAGCAGAATCTATTAAAATTGATGCACAAGCTATGTCTAGATTAGAAGACTTTGAAAAAAATATAAATATTAAATTAATGGATCGAGATAAACAACTATCTGAATATGGAGTGGAAAAAAAGGAGAAAATAGAAGAACTGAGAGAATTTCAAATTCAAATAGAAAATCTTTTCGAAAATATCAAACAAATTATACAAAACAAAATAAAAAGCTGTCTGTTAGATGCTGAGGAACTCATCGGGTGGTCTATAAAAGATAATGATGCTGAATTATTTTCTAAACCAATACAATGGATTTATATGCCCCTTTATGTAATGTTTACAGAAGATGAAGATTTAATGGAAGAAAGGATGAATATTGTTCTCCCAGGGTATATCAGTGATACGGTCCCCTATTATGAAGATTTAAGCGAATCATTTGCAGAGCTTAGAACCATTTTAAATGAAAAAATCGAAGATGATATGAAGATTCGCTCAAATTTCGAATTTTCATGTGAACGTATAAATTTAATCATGGATCCAAATATTAAAAAACAAATCCAGATGGGTATAAGTAATTTAAGAAATTTATCATTATTAAATGATACAATGGAGTCTAAGATTAAAACGAATCTAAATTTAATTTAATAAATCTGATTAGTTCTTAAAAAAGAAAAAGAGCTATAATAATAACCCATTTTTTTAACTATACATTATACATGATTACTAGAGATATTAAGAATTTTTAAAATAATTATGTCGGAATCTAAATTAGATTTTAAAAAGAAAAGAATAAGAGCCTTTTTTTTGTACTTCAAATCAAGTTTAAAGGATAAAGGCGAAGCTGAAGTTGATGAAGTTGTTCTCGATGAGATTGAACAAACAGGATTAGAGTATATTCAGATGAAATTACCCATTGAAAAAATTACACAAGAATTTGAGGCAGAATTAAGTGAAAAAGTTGAAAAAAATATTCTCCATGCAACAATTCGGGTAGCTTCAGAAAATGACTTAGAGTCAATTATGTACATATATAACAGATCCTGGTTGACATCGAATACTCCTTTTTCTCGAATCACAGTGGATTCCTTAAAAAGTATTTATGATTATCCCGAAACAGTCATCCTTGTTGCAAAAGTTTACGGTTCAGATGCAGCTTTTGTAATTTTAGATTCCGAAGGCCCAAATAATCAATATGGTGTTATAGCAGGATTAGGGGTATTACCGCGGTTCCAAAGAAAAGGCCTTGGAACAGTAATTGGAATGGCAGCTTGGAATTTTTTTAAAAAAAAAAAGGGAGTTAAAGAGTTAAGATGTGAGGTATTTACTGAAAATTTAACCTCATATAATTTTATTAAATCTCTAGGTTTTGAAGATTTTGATAAGAAAACTTATAAAAGTGAAGATTTTACTGATTAAGATGATAATCAGAGTAAATCTTCTAAATGAAAATCTTTATTAAACTATAATTTTATCAAACTAAAAAAGATCTTATTCATCTAAATTTATTAAAGAATTTATCTTGGAAATGATTAGATTTAGATTGTATTCATCCTGAAATTCTTGATAATATCTTTTTGCTTTTTCGAAATATTCAAGAGCTATTTCATCAACCTCCTTATCTAAATATATATCTCCAAGCTTATGCAAGATCTCTGCTGTTTCTTTTGAATACTTTAAATCTTCAAAAAGGTCAAGTGCCTCATCATAGAAATTGATAGCTTCAGATTCATTTTTCACCTTTTCTAAAAAAATTTGAGCTACTTTATACTTTATCTCCGCTATTTTAACATCATTGCCAAATTTTTGGTAGACATCATTGCACAATTTATAATATTCTATAGTTCTAGTGTATTCACCCTTAAGATCATATAATTGTGCTAAAGATTCTAAAATTAGACATTCATTTATATTCTTTTCTTCAAGAATACGAATCGTTTTAAGACTTTTATGTAAATACTCCTCTGCTAATTCTAAATTATTCTGCGCTAAATTTAATTTTCCAAGATAAAGATAACAACCCCATTTTAATTTTGCTTTAATGAGGAGATCAAATTTTCCGACCTTTGTAATTAAATCTAAGGCATCATTAAAGTTTTGAGTCGCCTGTCTATAACGGTTTTCTCCTATATAGTAATATAATTTTCCCATTTTAGTGAGAGATATTATTACTCCATAATTATCATTAGCATATCGGAAATATTCCAAATTGCGCTTTAAGATTCTTTCAATTTTTTCAAATTCTTTTAAATAAAAGAGTAATTCTACTAGATTACTGGAAGTTTTAATTTCTTCTAATGTAAAATTTTCTTGTTCAGCCAATTTTAAAGCTTTGTCGTAATATTCATAACTTTTTTCTAAATTTTCAAGATGATGATATACGTTTGCTAAGTTATTATATACATGAATTATTACTTTATGCTCTGGAAGATCTTTAAGAATTTCTATAGCTTGTTCAAAACGATTTATCGCATCATCAAAAAATCCTGTCTCTTCATAGATTAAACCTATCTCATTATAAGAAACTGCAGTATTTAACAGATCGTTATCATCAGTAAATAGAATTAGTGCTGATTCTAGAGTTTTTAAGGAAGAAGCTAAATCATTTTTCTGATAATAGAGATTAGCTTTCTCTAATTGTAAAGATCCAATGGATTCTCCAAATATTACCTTTTGCTGTATTCGCTTTTCAATTTCTTGAATTTTTAGGTCAATTTCATACTCTTGAATATTTTCAAGGTCATAAGGTTGAGATATTGGGCTTGAAGTGGAAATATTTTTATCATAAATAAAATTGGAATTAATATCACGGGATTTTATACTTTGTTTTCCAATTTCCTTATTTAAATTAACTATAAGGGGTTTGTTACAATGATGACAATATGACCAGTTGACACTAATCTCTTTTTTACAATACGGACAAGATTTCATCTTTGTTTAAAATGTGATTTTTGTTAAAACTGCTCTAAATATAATTAAAAAATTGACTTATATATTATTATTCATATTTAAAGAAAGAATTCAATCTTGTAGAGTTAAACTAAAATCAAGATATTTTCAATTATTAATTCTTATTTCTTCTACGTTCCATTAGTTCTCTCTCAATATCCTTTTCGCTCAATCCAATTGAATTCAATAAAATCTTTAATTGCAGTATTGCATTTTCTGCCTTTACTTTATTAGCTAAATTCAAAGCTTTAATGAACTCATTTTTTGATTCCTTTATTTTTCCTTGATAAAATAAATTTTCACCAATATAACTCAATCCTTTTAAAATAAGTTCAGTAAAATTTGAGTCAATTGCCACATTTGTTCCCTTTTTAAAATATCTTAGAGCTTCCTCTGCTTCCTTAGATTTGTTTTTCAAAATACCTAAATTAAAATAAGAGATAGTTATTCCTTGAGTATCATTTAATTCTTTAAATGCATGTAAAGATTTTTTATATAATTCAAAAACTACATCAAATTTTTCCTGTTTCTCATGAATTTGAATTAAATTTCCTAAACAATCAAGTAAATTATATATATCATTGCTATCAGAACAAATAGCACTGCATTCTAAGAATTTATCACATGCGTCGTCTAAATAGTTCAATTTAAGTAAATTATTACCAATACCTTTTAAACATGTAATTTCTTCTTGAACTTGATTTAATTCTTTATAGATTTCATAGCCCCTTTCGTAATGAGAGATTGACATTTTGTGTTCACCCTTTTTAAAAAATAGTACTCCCAATACACCATAAACAGAAGCTTGTCCTAACCGATCGAGCTGTTTTTTAAAATGGTTTAAACATATCCGGAGATTTTTTTCAGAGTCTTCAAATTGCTCAATTTCTAATTGTAAAAAAGCAAGATCACTTAATTCTTTTATATAATCAGATCCCTTCGCGATTTTCTTGAGATCTTCTAAGTTTTCCAATTTAATTTTAATTAGTTTTTCAATTTCTTCTCTAGATAAAGCTAATTCTTCACTATTACGGATGATAAAATTCTCACCTTCTCCATTTTAGATCATTAAGATTTGGTTACCGATTACATTTAGGAATAGTAAATTACTTTGATAAAAGTTCTTCTAATATATTAGTCATATAAATTACCAAATTTTATACTTAGTTTATAGATTATATCTATAAAGATTATAAAAATAGGTTTCTATTATATATTTAGTAATATTTGAACAGTTAGAATAGTGAGGGAACGTTCTTTGAAATATAAAGCAAGATTATGGGACAAACTTGATAATAACAAAGCAAAATGTCATGTATGTGCCAATGAATGTGTAATTATACCCGGAAAAGTTGGTATATGTCGAACAAGGAAAAATATAGATGGTGAAGTATTTACTTTAATTTATGGATCTCTTATATCCTCAGGAAGCTTGGACCCTATAGAAAAGAAACCACTTTATAATTTTTGGCCAGGAGCAACAGCATATTCCATAGCGTCAATAGGGTGCTCTTTCAGGTGCCAAAACTGCCAAAATTGGTCTATTAGTCAAGCAAATCCAACGGATGATGGAAAGAATGGCTATTTTGATTTCGAGGAGGCTAAAAATCGCAGTATTTCATTAGTCGAGATGACTCCGGAACAGCTCGTAAAAAAAGTTGTTAAAAGTGGTGCAAAATCTTTAGCATACACTTATAATGAACCATTAATATGGCATGAATGGATATTAGACACAGTAAGGCTTCTTAAAAAAGAGGACATCAAGACTATTTTAGTTACTAATGGATATTCGACACCAGAAGCTTCAAAAGAATTAATTGAAATAGGAATTGATGCTGCTAACATTGATATTAAAGCAATGTCCGATGAATTTTATAAAAAAATGTGTGGAGTAAAATCTGTACAACCAGTATTAGACACAGCTAAGAAATTTAAAAGCAATGGAATCCATGTTGAAATTACAAATCTAATTATTCCAGACTGGAATGATGGTCGAGATGATATCAAAAAATTATGTGATTGGGTTGTTGATAACTTAGGAAAAGATACTCCGACTCATTTTTCAGCATATCATCCTGATTTTAAAATGCCCTCTATGAAACGAACTCCATATGAAACCTTAGATATGGCATATAAAATTGCCAAAGATTCAGGCTTGTTCTTTCCATATATAGGAAACATTAGTCATGAGGAAGGAAACAATACTCACTGTCCAAATTGTGGTTTTATATTATTAAGTAGGAGAGGGTATAGTTTTAAAGAAATAAATGTTACTAATGATATGAAATGCCCAAATTGCACCTATGATTTAAAAAATGATATTATTGGAGAAATTAATAAAAATCCGACTAATAGATTTTTCCTTTGATTAATTATCGCCTCAGAATGAATATGGATAGGACCTCTTTTTTAGAAAAATTTAAACTAAATTGACTTTTTCATATACTATATTAAACTTATGGAGGAGAAGTTAAGATATCTACATATAAATGTGAATTTGAATTTTCTGTTGTTATACAAAACCAAGAACATGTTGTAAGTAAGATGCCTATAAAAGAAAGCATGCTGAATCCTTTTGGAACGATCCATGCTGGCGCAATGCTTTGGTTGGCAGATACTGCCGCAACAATGTTAGCAATGCAACAACCTGGTGAAGGATTTCCAGTAGCAGTAAATTTATTTACCAATTTGTTAAGTAATCAAAAAGGTGGAGAATTGACTGCAGAAGCTCGTGTTACTAGAAGTGGGAAAAGAGTGACTGTAATAAGAACAACTGTAACGGGTCAGAACGATAAGTTACTAGCAGAAGTTATAACTACTCATATTCGTTCTGTTTAACCTAGAATCTAAACCGTTATAATTGTCCTTCTTTTTTAATAATTATCTTTACAATAAGATACTTTGAAGTTGAGATACTTATCATTTTATTAAAAAAAAAAAAATTAAAAAAAAAGAATAAAAATCTTTTTATATTAACGAAATCCCAAAAATTAGAAGAGCCCCTCCGTAAACAATGCAGAAAAGAAAAAGTATAATAGC
>SDBT01007030.1_pt1 | contig 18581 bp, 16 predicted proteins | sample 2277101 | NCBI WGS metagenome assembly SDBT01 (sample SAMN10404973, study PRJNA504765) | marine sediment metagenome | isolation source: marine sediment core GS10_PC15, 103 cmbsf | place: Arctic Ocean: Southern Knipovich Ridge | collected 2010
AGGTGTCACCCTCTTCACTGGCTCGAAATCAGAGATCGAAGGCATCACCAGATACTTCACCAGGAGCTATCAGGTTGACGTCAAAGAGGTCACATCCGAGTCTTTGAAGGCCGAAGCCGAGGCCATGAAAGAGGCCGAGCTGGCAGCGAAGCCTGAGGCTGTTCGAGAAGATGATGACATCCTGGGCACCGAAGCTGAGAACGAAGAGAGGGATGAGAAGGAAACCGATCCTGCTGAACCAAACGCAAGACAGGCCGAGATCATAGCGGCCGTGAACTGCATCGAAAGAGAAAAATGGGTTGACCAGCAGTCGAAGACTCCGAGACCAAAGGTCGGGGACATCCAGACAATCATGGAAGACCCGACAGTTACCGTAGCTGAAATCATCGAGGTCATCAAGGAGTGGCTGAGCTAACATGGCATTTATTGTACAAGACCCAGACGCACCGCTATCGACGGCTAACGCCTATATTTCGGTAGCGTACTTCAAAGCGTATCACGACGACAGGGGCAAAGATTATTCATCCTCCTCTGATACGGAGATTGAGGAGGCGATAGTCAGGGTAACGGATTATGCAGATTCTAGATGGACGTTCGCGGGCTATCGGCAAGATGTAGATCAGTCTACCGAGTGCCCGCGATCTGGGGTCTATGACTCCCGTACTGGATTCGAGGTAGATCACTATCCGCCTGAGTTGCTTGAGGCCGCTGCTGAATATGCGTTGTCTGCGTTGGCGGGTTCGCTGTATGCTGCCCCCAACATCGACAGCACGGGGCTGAAAGTCAAGATAACCAAGAGGAAGGTTGCTGTGCTGGAAACAGAAACCGAATACTTCCAAGGCGGCTCCAACTCTAACGCATGGGTGGGTTATCCTGTTGCTGACGGGAAGATGAAGAAAACAAGGTTGCTCACGTCAACACGGCGAACACTTGGGAGGGGCTAAGCAATGGCACTTCCTGCTGAATGGGCGTGGGTCGAAACACTAATCGCCGCCGAGGGTAGAGCGTTTACAATCGCGGTCCCTGGAGCCGTCAGTGACGGCAGTAAGCCGTGGAGAGGCAACGCGGCCGGCACGCCTACAGCCGCTATAGGTGTGTTCTTTTTCTACGCAGCAAATGAGGTTGATGGAGATCATATTAAGAGAGGGGACCAAAGAGTGATCTTGATCCCAAGTGAGACCATCGACATCGAGGAAGGTGCAAAGATCGTAGACTCCTTGGATACCTCAAGCTGGAATGTCATCGACGTCCAGAAGATTTCTCACAAATCGGACATAATTGCATACATCCTTCAAATTCGACAATAAAATGTCTTGACTTGGACCGATAAAAACTATATACTGAAACCATGATAGCAGTTGCTGAAAAACTACATGCAGGTATCATTGACGAGACCGGCAATCGGTACGGAAGATTGACCGTGCTCGGATACGCTGGGCTGACAAGAGCGTACAAACACTTCCTCAAAGGAGGTGCCCAATAATCCTATCAAGAACTGACTTCCGGGATAGGATGCTAACGCCGCTTAAAGCTGTGGCGGCAGCACAGTCCAACCTCTACACGATCTACGACGACACCGCTAAAGCGGTGCCGGATACGAGTATCAAATGGGCCAGGATTATGGTCAAACATGGAAACGGCACCCGGAGTTCACTCGGCCGCAAGGATGGATTGGGGAAGCACACACAATCGGGCTTTGTGTTCGTGGAAATTTATACTCCACGCGATGACGGCCTTCAAAATAGTGACATCATCTCTGCGGCGTTCGCAGATTCGTTAAGAAACTTCTCGGACGGTGACATTTGGGTAGGTGATGTGAGTCCGATTGAGATGGGGCCTGATGGGCATTGGCAAAGAGTAGATGTAGTAGCAGAATTCAGTTATGATTTAATCCGTTAAAATTAAGGAGCAAGTAAATGGCGGCAGTAAATAAAATAAATTCCAACGTTGTGTCCACGAGTTATGCTGAGGAGCTAACCATAAAAACGCTGCCCGGTACTCCCATCTGGAAGCCCCTGGATGCGAACTCCTTTTCAGATTTCGGCGGCACGATCTCCAAGGTCTCAAGAATGCCCTTCCGTACTGACCGCCAGAATCGTAAGGGTTCGACTGTTGACCTGGACGCGGCTGGCTCGCTCAATCACGATTTCGTGCAGGAGGGGCTCCAAGATTTGCTACAGGGTTTCTTCTTCGCGGACCTCCGCAAAAAGATGGAGATCGACGGCAATGACTTAATCGACTCTGTAACGGCCACACCTAACGAGTACGTGGCTGGTGAAGACATGGATGATTTTGAAGTCGGCGATCTTGTATTCGCTTCGGGCTTCGATGATGTCGCCAACAATGGGCTTAAAGAGGTCACGGGAGCTACAGCAACGAATTTGACTGTAGCTGAGACTCTGGTGAACGAAGCCGCCGCCCCGACCGCTGCTAAGCTTGTAGCGGTTGGCTTTCAGTTTGATTCCGGCGATCTCGTGGTTGATACGACCGGCTCGCTGCCACAGCTCACCACGAGTGTCAAAGACCTCCGCGAGTTGGGTTTGGTTCCCGGCGAGTTCATCTATGTCGGAGGTGACTCAGTTGTGACTCAGTTCGCTGTGTCAGGCATGGGCTTTGCTCGCGTCCGGTCGATTGCTGAGAACGTAATCGTCATTGATAAGTCTCAGGCTGATTTGATCGCCGATGCCGGTGCCGCCAAGACCATCCGAATTTTCGTACCCCGCGTCTTGAAGAACGAGACCGGCACCGAAATCGTGAGACGGACCTACAATATCGAGCGGCAGCTCGGTGCTCCCGACGACGCAGCGCCGACCGAGATTCAGAGCGAGTACCTGATTGGTGCGGTTCCGAATGAGGTGACTTTCAATATTCCCACCGCCGACAAGGCGATGCTGGATATGGCGTTTATCGCAATGGACCATGAGACCAGAGCGGGGGATGTGGGTATCAAGACCGGTACTAGAGACACAATAGTCGAAGAGTCGTCGTTCAACACCTCTTCCAATGTGCCGCTGATTAACCTAGCAATCGTCTCGGACACAGATGAGAATCCGGTTCCGCTGTTCGCGTTCGCCGAAGAGATGACCATCGTCATCAACAACAACGTGTCCCCGGATAAGGCAATCGGAGTGCTTGGTGCCTTTGACGCCAGCCATGGCAACTTCGTAGTGACTGGCAGTATTACGGCCTACTTCATGGATGTTGCATCAGTGTCCGCGATTAGGGACAACAATGATGTCACGATGGACATGCACATGGTTAAAGAGAACGCCGGCATCACGATTGACATTCCACTGATGTCTTTAGGTGATGGAAGACTTGATGTTGTGCAGAATGAAGCGATCCGTATACCGCTGACGCAGGAAGCATCCATCGGCACCGGAGCCATCTCGGGCTTCGACCACACACTGTTGATGTGCTTCTGGGATTATCTCCCCGACGCGGCAGAGTAAGAAACCAACAAAAGGTCCGGGACGTCCCGGACCCATACTTTATATTGGAGCACCTGACTATGAACGCAATTCGTAAGATGTTTGAAACAGACACCACCGTGGAACGTGAAGGCATCTGGTTGGAATACGCCCCCGGCGTTGAGATCAGAATCGCCCGTGCTGGCGGCAGCAATCAGCACTTCGCAAAGACAATGGATCGAATCGCCAAGCCCCACCGTAGAGCGATCCAGACCGGCGTCATTGACAAGGACGTCCTGACCGATCTCTTTGTCAAAGCATACGCCCAGGCTGTCGTGGTTGATTGGAAGGGTATCACCAAAGACCTTATCACCCATGATGATGCCGACGCCGACACGGTGCTGGAATTCAATAAAGAGAATGTCGAGGCCGTCCTCGTTGCTCAGCCCAATCTGTTTGCTGACATCCAGAAGGCCGCAGACGACATCGCACTCTACCGAGCAGAGATCATGGAGACAGACTCGGGAAACTCATAGACTGCCTCCTCTACTACTTAGAGATGGGGAAGGTAGAACAACGAATCATACGGCAGTGCTACCTCCGCAGAAGACCGCTGCCTGACCGCATAGAGAACGCTCCAGACCTATTCATGGGTCTGGAGCTGTACTTCCATGCGTTCATTGAGCTGAACACCAACCGCTCTACCGGCTGGTCGGCTGGTCCGATCCCATCCTGGTGCATTAGCGAGTATTCTGACCGGCTGAGCCAGACACCGGAAGAGACCGAGGATATGCACTATCACATACGAATGATGGATGAAGCTTTTCTTAAATATACGGCTCGAAAAAGTAAAGAAAAGACTTGATTCAGCCGATAATATCGTGTATAATGATTTGATATGGCAAACTTTGGAAGCAGAATGAATGCAATTGGCGACATGTTACTCGCCAATGCCTCGAAGACCATTCGTAAAGCCGCTATGGCTGGAACGAGAGAGGCTGTTCTACGCACTCCGGTAAAGACAGGCCATGCCCGGATCAGTTGGAACTTGTCGGCTGGCAGGCCCAAGTCGGGTCAGACCGAAGGCCCTGGCACATCTAAGGTTGATACGAATCGGCAGGTGGCAAGTGCCAAGGCACTGATAGATGCAGCGAATGCCATTAAAGGATGGAAGATCGGGATGGGTAATCTTTTCATTGCCAACTCAGTGAGTTACATTGACGATCTCGATAAAGGGACGTCCGCTCAGGCTCGTGCTGGTATGACTTCGTTTGCCGTCCTTGCAGCCAGAGCGATATTGAGAAAAGGTAGGTTACTTAGTGGCCGCTAAAAGAGAACTACTACTAATTGAAATCCGCGAAGATGGTGCTCGCGTTGTGAAGCGAAATATAGCCGATGTTGGTAAGGTCGGTGATGCAACCACCGATAAAATGGGCAAGTTGAAGACAGTCCTTGCTGGGCTTATCTCTGCGAAGGTCTTACGCGACGTCGTCTTGCTCGCGGACAGCTACGCCAACATGCTTAACAGACTCAGGGTTGTCACAGAAGGCACCTGGGAACTGCATAAGGCAATGTCAATGGTGTACGATATGAGTCGTCAGACCAGGACAGCTCTGGAAGCGAACATCGACATGTATGCCCGTATTGCACTTAACACAAAGCAGATGGGATTAAACATGAAGGATGTCGTCAGGTTCGCTACACAGTTGAACCACGCCATTATTCTATCCGGTGTCACTGCCCGCGAAGCTCAATGGGGTATGATTCAGTTCTCGCAGGGTTTGGCTGCGGGTGCCCTTCGTGGTGATGAACTTCGTGCTGTCATGGAACAGTTGCCAGTTGTTACAGAAACCCTTACCAGATTCTTAGGTATCGGCCGAGGTGCGTTAAGGAAGTGGGCATTTGAGGGACGTGTCACTACCAGAGTTATTATTGACGCATTCAACGAAGCGGAAAAGAGTTTGGCCGAAAGATTCGGTAGACGTATTCCGACCGTGGATCAGGCCCTAACCGTTCTTAGGAACTCTATCACTAAGTTCATTGGTGATCTGGATCAGGCCATGCAGGGAACAGGTCGATTGGCACAAGCACTTCTCTGGGCTGCGGACAACATGGATACGCTTGGGAGGTTTGTGGGTGCCGTAGCTGGGCTTCTAGGCGGCATTCTCCTCGTGAATTTGATTAGAATTATCGCTCAGATGAAATTGTTCAGCCTCGCAATACTTGCAATCAATCCATTAGTGACTATTCTGGCCGTGGCAGGAGCTGGGTTGGTGGTTTTCTCTGACAAAATCCTCATAGCCAAAAACTCAACGGCCACGCTGAGGGATGTGTTTACCGCCCTCGGTGAGAAGATGAAGTTGGCTGCTGCGGTTGGACGTGACGCCATTGCTGAGATGTTCGAGGGGCCACAGGTGGATTCCGGTGATATTAGCTCAATTTGGACGATCATGCTGAAAGACGTCGTTAAGTTTGGAGACGACGTCGTGGGAGTCTTCAAAGGTATTGGTGCAGTAATCCGATGGGTGTTCGCAGATGTCCCCAACCATGGTAAGCAACTATGGAATGAATTGATTGATCTTATGGAGGGTCAACTCGATTTGCTTATAGCAATATTCAAGACCGTAGGGGATACGTTTGAAATTATGGCAATCAACATGCAGATAGGTATGAGGAACCTGGGAGCTTCATTCAAAGCGTTGATGCGACGTAACTGGAAAGAAGCTGCCCGATTCGGGGATCAGGCGGCGTTGGCTTTCTCAAACGCCGCCAAAGCTGGATTCGGTGAGTTTGGTACAATTATGGCAGCTAATCTGGCAGAGGGTATGAAAACAGATATGCTGGCCGGTGCCAAGTTTGCAATAGTGAACGCGGGTGAAACCGCAGCCTCCATATTTGCAGCCGCGTTTAACAGCTCTGGGTTTATCGCCGGCCTATTTGACCGAGCAAAGGAGATTGCTAAGCAAACTGACACAGGTGGTCCCGGTCCCGGTAATCCGGCTGTGTTCTCCCCGACTCCGGTTCAGAATCAGTTGCTAAAGGATATGATTGGGGACATTGGTAAAGTAAATAATCAGATGCTCCAGCTTAAAGAGTTATGGGAAGCTATCAACACACAGCAGCCCGGAACCGAGGGCATGATTGCCACACTGGATCAAGTGAATCGTAGGATGACCGAGCTTAAAATAAAGGCGATGGAAGTCAATACCGATGTCATATCGGGCTTCCAACGTGGCTTTATGAAACTTTCGCTTGAGATCACTGACTTTGCCTCCTTGGCTGAGTCCACAATCACCAACGCCTTCAAAGGAATGGAAGACGCCCTGGTGAAGTTCGCTACGACCGGCAAGCTCAGCTTCAAGAGCCTGATTGACGGTATGCTCGCCGACCTCTCTCGACTCATCATAAGAATGATGCTAGTTTCCGCACTCAAGGCTGTGGTAGGCGGCGATGGTGGTGGTGGCGGTGGGATATTCGGTGCATTATTTAGTGGTGCCAGTGGTGGGTCGGGTGGGTCGGGTGGGTCGGCTACGCCGGGAAAGAAAGCCCTTGGTGGCTCTGTTTCTCCGGGCATGGACTACCTTGTCGGCGAACGTAGACCTGAGATGTTCAGACCTGCTCAACCAGGGCATATCATCCCACAGGTGGCAGAAGCACAGCCTGCACAGGAAGCCGCGATCACGATCATCAACGTGGATAGCGAAGAGGCAGCACTCTCTGCTATGGGTAGTGCAGAAGGAGGGAGAATTATCCGAAATGAAGTGAGAAAGGCGGGTGGAGATAGATAATGGCATTCTTCAAAGGAGAAGCAAATAACTACCAGGACATGCTGGACATCCTCAAAAATCTAGCTAAGGATGACCACATTAGTGTCGCAGATGTTTATGATGGTGGCACTGGCTACGCTATCGGTGACACAATTGTTCTGGCATCAGGAACCAAATACCATGAGCCCGAGCTGGAAGTCCGAGGTGTCACTGCTGGTGACTATATCACAGTTGCTGCCGTGAATGCAGGCGGCACCGGCTATGACATCGGTGACTCTCTTGTACCGGCAACAGGCACCTATGACGTGGACCCGGTCCTGGAGGTGCTGACGCTCTCAGGCTCCGCCGTAGCGACCATCCTCATCAAGAACCCTGGCGTGGCCTCGGCCCAACCGTCGAACCCCGTAGCGACGACGTCAGACGGTGGAGGAACAGGTTGTACAATCGACTTTACTTTTGTGGCCGGCACTGGCATTTGCACCATAGTGCATATCGCAGATGCCGGAACCTATACATTGCAGGCGAGCAATCCGGTACTTCAAAACACATCGAGTGGCTCTGGCACTGGTGCCAAGTTTGAAGTCACCTATGTGGATACAGCCTGGGAGACTTTGATTGACTATGTCGCGGATGAGGCCACGGCTACAGTAATTGCCGTGGCTGGAACCGGATACTCTGTCAATGATATAGTGACAATCGTTGGCGGGTCGTTCACGGCAGCAGCCACAGTCAAGATCACAGCGGTGTCTGGTGGAGTCCCAACTACAGTTGAAGTTAACTCCGGTGGCAACTACATAACAACTCCAAGCAATTCTGCAACTACATCAGGTGGATCAGGTGCGGGCCTTACGCTCACGATGACTTATGATGAGTCAGTTGAAGAGCGGAAATACCTTATGATACACAACACAGTCACGGATCAATACATTGGGTGGCAGTCTCTCAAGGAGACGTCCCCGGAAACAGCCTATGTGCTGCAATGTAATGGGTTCTCGGGCTTCAACTCAATCTCAACTCCGTGGGATGAGCAGCCGGGGGCAGTGAGTTCGGACAGTGATCGAGAGGACATGTATGTCCCCCTGTCGGGTGGTGGCTCTCCGGCAACAATCAACTACTGGATAAGCATCCATGATTTGAGGATTGCAGCCGGATTCAAGATCGCATCTATCTACCCTAACATGTACTTGGGGGCACCAGATAAATTTCTGACAACAAGTGAGTGGAACTACCCCCAATTGATTCTCGGCTGCATAGCCAGGAAGTCACCATACACCTATGGTGGAAATGATTTCGCCGGAATGAACAATCCTGGTGTCCAGACCGCAGAGCAATCGGCCTACGGCGGACCCGGCTGGTTGCGAAAACCAGATGGCACCTTCACACAGGTTGCTAATTGGGAAATAGTCAATGGCAATCCAACCTTGCTAACTACAGATGATGTGATCCAAATAACCCCATGTGCTGGGACGAAGTACGTCATTCCAGACATACCGAACGCTTGGTATTCCATTGCCCACAACTGGGGCGAGGTATTCAATGTGAAGACTATTATTCCAGCAAGTCAGGATGAACTGAAACGAGTCAATGACCAGTTCATGTTGGTCCCCTGTACGTTGGTGTCTGATGTCGGCGAGCGGCGGCTCTTCGGTTCCCTGCGGGGCATCTACGCTCTCAACCCAGACGGCGTTATTAACTCCGAGGATAGAATTTATATCGGAACCGATGTTTACCGCTGCCTCCAGAACTGCGGACAGTCAAACAGAAACTATTTCTTCGTTATGAGGGAGAATTGAGAATGTCGTATCAGACAGGTACAGCCAGTGACCAGACGGACCTGCTCAGTAAGCTCTCCACATTTGCTCAGGCAAATGGCTACGTGGAGGATTACTACAGCTTAGGTAACAGGTTCCTATCGTTATCCCGGTCAGTAGATAGTCTCTACGTCTCGTTCTACTGGGATGCCGTGGATACCATAGCGATGTACCAAGCATTAGGCTACGCCGGTGGGTTAGCGGAGACACCGTGGGCTCAGTTGAATGATTCCGGCAACGGCAACAGTGACACTGGCAACATCGAGCGTGGCCGGCAGGTCTCCAGGATCGGAGCCGGATCGTTCACGGCATATCACTTCTTCGCCTACACGAATCCGCACGTCATCCATATCGTCCTTGAGTTTGCTCCGGGGCTTTATAGACATTTCGGGTTCGGAAAGATTGATAAGGTGGGTTCATGGACGGGCGGAGCTTGGTGTGCAGGACACCTGTGGAATTGGGCGGGTTTCACTCAGTTCAATGCCTACGCAAGTCCGGGCCACGGGGGCCACACTGTCCTGATGGATGGAGAATTCGATCCAGGCACAAATTATTACGGAACGTATAACAATAATTCAGGTGGAACTCTGCATTGTGAGGGTCTGCCGGATCAGGACGCGGCGAGCAAGTGGGGACACTCACTCGATTACACCACGGACGACAATAAGATACTCGCTGACCGTGCTGGCAATCCCCGCATTAGGATTGGTGGAGGTTGTCGCAAGGGTATGGCCCTCTCACAGTTTGGGGCCTACCTTCCAGACCTATCAAATGGCTTCATCCCAATCATACCCCACGAAGTCTTCTACTACGCTGGTGATGATGGTGATGATGGTTACTACTATCTCGGGAGAATGCACAACATCGGACACATTCACCTGCATGGGATTGATCCGGCCCAAGAGCTGACGGTCGGAGCGGATACATGGATAGCGTTCCCAACTGTTCGCAAATCGAACATCGGCGGGCTCAATCAGGAAAGTGAAAATAGTGGCATAATTTACAAGAAGGTAACATAATGAGCTTTTCAAACTATCTTGAAAATTACCTACTCGATCACCTCTTCACGACAGAAACAGTCTATGTTGGTTATGGCTCAGCGGCGACTGAGACAAGTATGACCGAGTTGACAGGCAGTGGCTATGCTCGTGAATTATTCGGTGCCTGGACGCTGACCGGCCTCCCTGGAGACGATCAGTATGTTGAGAACGATGCCGACATCGACTTCGATACGGCGACCGGCTCGCAAGGAACGGCTGCGGTCTTTGGATTCTTCGACGCTCTAAGTGGCGGCAACTTCCTGGGCTCTGTCACTTTGGCTGAGTTGGGACAAGAAGATGTCAATGTAATCCTCGGTACACAAATTACGATACCGGCAACCAAATGTATTTGTCAGCTTGATTAAGGCTTGACTTATCGGGCCTTTTACGGTAGAATGGTAGAATATGAAAACAAAGAGAATACGAACAGTTACACCCGAGCAGAAAGCACGAGCTAAGGCAAGGGCACAGACTCCCGAGGCTAAGGCCCAACGCAAAGTCTACCATGAGCGGCCCGATGTGAAGGCCCGTGCTAAGGCCCGAATTGCCGCCAAGCGAAAAACACCAGAGGCTAGGGCTAAAAAGAAGGCAAGTGAGAGAGTCAGGATGGCTAAACCCGGAATGCAGGCTAAGCGAACTTCGTACCAAAAAGAATGGTACAACCGGCCCGGAATGGCTGCTCGTAAGAGAGGCTTTAAGTTAAAATTCCTATATGGAATGTCCACTGCTGATTACGATAAGATGTACCAGGATCAGGAGGCCCGCTGTGCGATCTGTGGTATCCATCAGTCTGAGCTAAAGAAAGCTCTGGGTGTTGACCACAACCACATCACCGACGTTGTTCGTGGCCTGCTTTGTAGCAATTGTAACACTGCCATAGGGAAGCTCAATTCAGACACGGATTCAACTCTGCTGCGTAGAGCCGCAGATTATATTGACAACAATAATTAAGGAGTAAAATATGGCAGCCGACCTTACGGAGTACGCTGTAAATAAATCGCTAGAGCTTTTCTGCGGGAAATCGGCCTTTAGCCTCCCAACCACCTATATCGGCCTGTTCCTCACGCTCCCGGACACATCAGGAGCCGGTGGTGTTGAAGTGTCACTTGGTAACTATGCCCGGATAGTGACCGCTGGGGCCGACTGGAATGCAGCAGCGGCCAAGGCCATTGATAACGCAAATGATCTCACGTTTGCCGAGTGTTCCGGTGCCGCTTGGGGTCTTGTCGTAGGCATTGGTTTGTTCGATGCAATTAGTGGTGGCAACCTGATTATCAGAGCGGCCCTCGCTGGCTCGAAGCAAGTGGACGTGGGCGACACGTTCCGTCTTGAGGCTGGAGAGATCGACCTTAGTGGTGATTGATTTGGAATCGAAAAATATTTGATGAGGTGATATTATTGCGGCCAACTTCTATGGAGCCCTGGCTCTAACAGGCGGTGTAGATGGTGACTTGGACTACATTGACGGTGCCGGACTCGCAGACGGTGACGGTGCTCTCGTCATCACGACTACGCACACATATACTTATGTCCTGGACGACGATTCTGGTGCTGCTGAGAGTGTGCCGGATGTGATCGAGCCAGATACCAACGCCGGAACAAAGCGATGGGTATTGAGGTCGTCTAACAACCAGAGAGTAGACACCGCTGCTGCTCCGATTTTTGCAGGTGGAACGTTCACGGCCCCGGTTGCTGGTGTCGATCCTGTTGCTGGCCCAGACTTGGTGACAAAAGAATATGCCGATGCGTTGATGGGGACATTCAAGACATTCTTCCTGTCCGATACAGCGTCAGGAGTGGGGGCTTTAGAGTATGCCTATTCCCATGAAACAGGTGAAGTAGAGTCCACGATAGTGACAGCGGGGTTGGCTACTGCCGACGATCAACTCATAAATGGTTGGATCACGGAGGCACTTGAGCCTGGAACCACAACGATTCATGCTGGTGTTATGGAGTTTCACTTTCATGCTAAGAAGGGTGCCAGCAATCAGAAAACAACTCAGTTGTATTTCGTGCTCTCTTCTGTTGACGCTGATGGAACATCGAACAAAACGACTATTGCCACATCAGAAGTTGGTGAGGAGCTTACCGATACCGAAACCGGTTATCACCTGCATGGTGTTGTAAGTGTTGACACATCTATAGCAGCAGACGCTCGATTGATTCTTGATGTCTACGCCAACGTTGGTTCAGGTTCTCAGAACTCTGTTGTCACTATCTACATGGAAGGCACTAAAGATTCTTACTGGACTGCCCGAGTTGATGGGGGTATCTGGCAAACTCAAAGTGACGTACTGGATGATCTCGCCACAACCGACGCCACTGGTGCGGAACTAACCGAGCTTACGGATTCGTCTGAAACAACTTTGCACTCACACGCTGGTGGCGCAGGCGCTCCTCAAGAAGGTTACTTTGAGGTAACTAAAGACGACACACAAACTTTGGTGGAGGGTGCAACTACTAAAATAGAATTTGATGATGAAGTGGCGGACCCGGATGGTGTGTTTGATGCTGCTGGCGATAACGATTTTACTTGCCCTGCAACCGGAAAGTATTTATTTACTGCCCAGGTTACTGTGGACGATCCTCATGATGGAGATAGGCTGGTTTTGTATATATTCGTGGATGGAAGTCTATACCGGCGAATAGGTGGTGCACATATATCATCTACTAATTCTGCGACTATTACTGGTTCTGCTCTTATAGGATTAACACTAAATCAAGTCGTAGATATAAGAGTGTTTTTGGGTTCTATATCTGGCAATCACTCGCTTGTAACATCAGGAACTTCGCATCAGTTCTCAGGCATTAGAATATTTTAATGATACATCAATGGAACGATAGTTTTGTAGTATGGAAGAACAGCTTCGTCCGGTGGAAGGGTTTGGTTACGGGGAAAGCCTCTGGTTCTTACGAGTTCACGGCGACTGCTACAGCCAAAAGTTACATCTCGGCTTCGGCATCGGCATCTTATGAATTCACTGCTAATGCTGTTGCTAAGAACTACAACTTAGCTTCGGTGTCGGGGTCTTATGAATTTGGGGCAACGGCGGTTGCTAGGAACTATAATTTAGCTTCTGCATCCGGCTCTTATGAATTTGTAGGATTTGCCGTAGCCGCCGTGAGCGACCCCGAAGGTATGGTAGAGATCACAATCTCTGGTGTAGGTAGCCTGGACATTAGACCTACACAGGTAAATGCTTTCAATCGCGGTGCTATTATTCAGCTACCCTTGGTCCCTATTATCCCAGGACAAGACCCAGGAAGTAATCAAGGCTCTGCTGGTAATTGGGACGAAGTCACGCCTACCGTAATGTCGTCCTTGGGTACGGGAGCCTTTGAGAGGCGTATCCCCACGGCTGCTGACCAAAGCTCACGTACAGGAGCTGGGAAGATCAATGGTATCGAATCGCCTTGGTTTGGCGTGGCTCATTTGCTGCCCAGAGATTTGCAGGAGTTAGGGAATATTATTTCAGACCAGACAGTGACATGTGAGCTATATAGCGCTGACAGGTATAATCAAATCACTGTCGCGTCAGTTGTTAACAACCTTGGTAGTGGGATCGAGGTTATTGGGGTTCCTTCTACACCTTTTAACCTTGACTCACAGGCTGGACTCGTTTTCTATGTGGAGATAGGCCGTACTGGTGATCCGAGAATCTCAGGAACGTACACATTGATATTATCGACAGGCGAAGAGTACACGTTATACTTCACCGGCTCCAGGATCGTCTTGCTCCCAATTCGTCCAGAGGCTCCGCTCCGCGAGCATTTGCTTTTCGATACCAAGATCATCGAGGCCGTGGATGGCTCCGAGCAGCGGATCGCAAACAGACAGTATCCTCGTGGCATGTTCGAGGCTACATTCAAAACTGGTCAAAAGAAGCTGGAGATGATTCTGTTTGATCGGCAAGCCAAAGTCATTGCGTTTCCAGCATGGGCCGAGCCGTCGTACTTGGACGGAGCCCATGTAGCAGATGTCTTGACCGTTACCGTGAACACGACGAACTACGCGAACTTCTATGTTGGTGGCTACGCAATCGTTCTCCAAGATGAGAATTTCTTTAACGCCTTAAAGATAGCGTCGATGACTTCGACCACGTTGACCTTCGAGTCTGGCTTGAGCTACAACTATGCAACGAAGACGCAAGTGATGCCACTACTCACGGCATATATCGAAGCTTCGTCAGCGGCAATCAAATACGCATACAATCAGCAGTTTTTCAATCTGCGAATTCATGTGGACCCTGAGATCAATAACATCGCCGATGACTCTGCCTGGAACGCATACGAGGGTAAGCCGCTCATGGATGGCTCGAATTTGCTTAAAGGTGGGCAGCTCTCGGAAGCGTTGAGAACCAGAGTCTACGTCATCGACAACCTCACTGGGCTTAGGATACCAGTGTCGGCATGGGACCATAATAAACGACATAGCAAGAAGGGTTGGAAGACAACCTCACGACAAGAATTGTGGGAACTCAGGCAACTCCTGCACTTTCTCAAAGGCCGACAAGTGTCATTTTATATCCCGACGTTCTGGAAAGACATTGTTGTAACAGACACAATGCAGATTGGTACTTTCGTCTTAAATATGGACAACATTGGCTACACGATTAACGCCCGTGAGAGATGGCCCAAGCAGTTCATCCGCATCATCTTCAAGGATGGCACGATACTGCTCAGGGAGATTCAGAACAGTGCTGAGGTTTCAGAGACCCAGGAACAGCTCACACTGGACGCGGGGTGGCCTGCAACCTATGAGCCGGATGAGATCGAAAGAATAGAATATTTGGAAAAAGTCAGAATAGATGTTGACGACATCATCATAACACACTATAATGCGTTAGGATTATCGGACTGTATTGTAGCAATTAAGGAGGTGGATGAGTAATGCCAACGTTTGAAGAACTAGAAGCATCACAGGAGAGCGGCAGCAGGGTAGAAATATTTACCCTGGCTCAGGGCTCCACAATGTATAGGATGCACAACTCAGTCGAAGCAACCGTATCCTATCTGGGTGATACATATACTAAAACACAAGTCTCTCGTGGAGCCATCTCGACGGGAGAGGAGTCCCTGGAGATTAAATTAGCAGGATCGCATCCATTCACGCTTTCGTTTTCAACAATTGCCCCCGGACAAACAGCATCGTTGACGATCCAAAGTTATCATCGAGCCAACCCCGCAGACGTCAGGGTGATATATAAGGGGGTGGTCATGTCCGTGGCATTTACACGAGACATGGCTGAATCTGCACTGTCGCTTATTCCCATCAATGAGGCGTTCAACAAAGAGATACCGGAACGAACATTTCAGGCCGCATGTAATAATGTGCTTTTCGATCCCGACTGTAAGGTGTCGTCGGGATCATTCTCCCATATTGGTGCGGTCTCCGCACTCGTGGACAACGTGGCGACAATCACAGGACTCCTGGCCGCGAAAGGCGACGGTTGGGCAACTGGAGGCTACCTATCCTACGGCGTGCTCGACTACAGGCTCATTCTCCGGCAGAATGGGGATGACGTGAGCTTGGTCCTGCCGTTCCATGAGGACGTTCTCGCAGAGAATGTCTCAGTGTTTGCAGGCTGCGATCACACTATCGACACCTGCTTGGCTAAGTTTGCCAACGACATTAACTTCGGCGGACATCCACATGTTCCGACTAAAAATATATTCTTAACCGGACTCAAAGACGGCCCCGATGGATCAGATTTGAGTTATATAGTTTAAGGAGAACATTATGGGATTTTGGCTCTTAGTAATCTTGTGGGTAGTGACGTTTGCCATCGGTGAGCTGACGAAGCCGAAGGTTGAGATAGAGGATGCAAAGCCCGCGTTGCTGAATGACTTCAACTTCCCGACCGCAACCGAGGGTAGAGTCATTCCACTACATTGGGGTACTGACTTAGTGAAAGGCCCCAACGTGCTTTGGTTCGGGGACTATCAAAAGCACGCGATCATCGAGCGTGTAAAAACCAGCATGTTCAACACCAAACGCCAAATAGTCGGCTACAGATATCATGTCGGCTTCCAGATGGGTATATGTCACGGCCCAGCCATCCTCAAGAAAATCTACATAGGAGATGAGCTGGCCTGGGAGGGCACCCTCAGCACCGATGGGGAAATCTATGTTGATTCCCAAGGGCATAGGGGAATCTTCTCATTCTTCACTGGAACCAAGACACAGGCGAGGAGCACATATCTCCAGCAGTTTCAGAGCCCATGCCCTGCGTATCGCGGGCTGTGTTATGGTGTCTGGGAAGGCGGACTCATTGGCGAAACGACCAATGTCGCAGCATGGAGCTTCGAGATCGAACGCATCCCTACTGGGCTTGGTGGCGGGGATGAGGTCGTGAATGGTGCTGACTGTAATCCAATGCACTTAGCGTATGAGATATTCAGAGACGACAGTTGGGGCTATGGTTATCCGGCTTCCGATTTTGATATAGCAGATTTCCAGACCCAGGCTGCGACACTGAAAGCAGAAGGTAATGGGATGTCGCTGATCTTATCCAACCGCAGAGACGCTACGAGCATCATAGAGGAGATCGAGAAGCAGATTGATGGTAAATTTCGCATTGATCCAGCCACGGGCCAGTGGAAATGTGTTCTTATTCGGGGAGGCTATTCTCTTGTCGGACTCAAGACAGCAGACAACTCAAACATAAACGAGATCATAGAATACTCCCGAGCTGCCTGGGAAGGGACATCAAATGTGATCCGCGTCGTATATAAGCGACGTGCAAACGCATACGCGGATGGTTATGCCCAGGCACATGATTCTGCCAATATGAAGGTTCAGGGCCGCAGAGTACCCGTCCAGTTTAGTTATCCGGCAGTACGTGATGATGCTCTGGCTAACAAACTCGCGTGGCGTGAGCTTAGGGCGAGTAGTTATCCTTTTGCCAAGCTCCGGTTTAAGGGGAAGCGGGAGTTTTGGAACTCCTATGTAGGTGAGGTCATTCTACTCACGTATGCGTTCAAGGACTTCTCCGTAACCGAGATACCTTTCCGCATCACACGGATAAGTGTGGGTGACACCGTGGAGCCAGAGATATTGATTGATGCGGTGCAGGATGTCTTTACGTGGGGCGATGCGTCGTTCGCGGATCAAGACGCAACTCGGTGGGTGGCTCCCGAGAGGAACCTCATACCGTTCCCCGCCACAGATCAGCTTGCGTTTGAGGCACCGTATGCACTCGGACGCAGGGATGACTCCTACGTCGAAGGCAAGATATGGGTGGTAGGTGAGTCACAGGGACGCGGCGAAGTAGGGTATGAGGTGCTCCAGCGGAACTCCAGCGGAACTCCAGCAGGGAACTTCTATAGTGCTGGTGACATCATCCCATTCGGGTATACAGGAACGCTCAGCGGTGCCATTGACCAAGACGCGGGCACCATAGACGTGCTTACAGACATGAATATCTCTGAGATCATTACCACCACAGCCTTCGAGGTTGGGGAGAATCTGATTAACCTATTTATAATCGGAGATGAGCTGATTGCCTGCACAGACGTCACTGAGATCACAGGAGGGGCGAGGCTCCTTGGATGCCTTCGAGGCTTCTGTGACACAGCACAGGCAGTTCATGCCGCCACAGACCAAGTGTGGTTTGTATCCAACGGAGGTGGGTTGACTGTCACTGCCCTTAACCCGGACTACAATGTCGATCTGAAACTTCTACCATACAACACGGTAGGTAATAAGGTATCCGATGCAGACACTGGGCTTACCACAATCCAGCTTGATTTGGATTACCGAGACAGGAGGCCCTATCCGCCGACGTCCATTGAGTGGAACGCTGTTCAATATCCGGGGTCAGTTGTTATCACTGGCGACGTTGATGTTGATTATAATCGCCGAGACTATCGCATATTTAACGAGGAGTCTCAGCTCTACGTTGACGCTTCCACGATCAGCGGTGACTTCCCGGCGAACAATGATACCAGATACCGATTGAAGCTCTATGATGGTGCCGCAGTGGTTTACACGACTCCGTGGAACGCATCCGGTGCCGCCTCCTACACGATGGAGTTCGTGAAGATTCTCCGCTACCTGGATGGGGTGCCGACCACGTTGAAAATGTCGGTTGATACAAGACACACATTCAATGTCGTGGATTACACAGCTCGCTATGAAGCAGTGCATGAGTGTAATGTCACTGCATCAACCTATGATGACGATTTCTGGCTTGGTGTCGTGAGTCCTTCAACAGCCAGCAACCTGTGGGTTGCACCTCAGACCGGCACCTATGCCTTTACCCTCGCTGCCAGCATAGCGGGTGATGTTGAGGCCAGAATCAATGGTGGTAGTTGGGCCGTGGTTATTGCTTCTGGTAACACTGCTGGCAACTTGGTGGGCGTCACTGCTGCCGACGACATTGAGATCAGGCATCTTGATGCAGCCTCCTCGGATGAAGTGCTGCTGACAATAGCCGCACCGTCTGGGACCGAAGACGGGTATGGAGTCATAGTTTTCGCTTGACAATTGAAACGAGAAGTGATACAATGTTAGAGTATTGGATTATAACTTTAAGGTAGTACGAGCATGAC
>SDBT01007031.1_pt1 | contig 18580 bp, 14 predicted proteins | sample 2277101 | NCBI WGS metagenome assembly SDBT01 (sample SAMN10404973, study PRJNA504765) | marine sediment metagenome | isolation source: marine sediment core GS10_PC15, 103 cmbsf | place: Arctic Ocean: Southern Knipovich Ridge | collected 2010
CCTTTGTTTGCAAGACAAATCGTCTTTTCCAGTTTATACTATGCGTTTTCTCAGCAACAATCCGCCCAGACCAAGCAGCAAAAACGTTGCTGGTTCGGGGATAGAGGATGCGTTATCCAGAAATACCGAGCCACCGGTGCTATATACACCTTGTACTTTGAGTAGAACATAATTGGCAAAAACGGTATCCGCAGGTGCCGGAGCAGTTTCCAAACTGGCCAGTTGCCAATTATCCAAAGGCGAAAACTCGTCAGCAACCAATACTTCAAAAAGATTATAGCCAAGCGACCAACCTTCTCCACCCACTGGATCTTCATTCAAATCGGTAAACTCAATCTTCATCACACTAAAGTTGCCGACTCCCAATGGATCTGAACTGGAGTTAAGGGAGGAAACCTCAGCTATCCATATTTGGCCTTCAGTAGCTGACAAAGTCTGTTTGACACCTACCGCCCCAAAGGGATCCCACGGCCCGAACATCTTTAAGGATTGTAGTCCGGATTCTTGAAAAGTATTCGTCACCCATGAAAGGCTTGGATCACCCAATGAAAGCCAGCCTTCTGCCCAATCCTGGTCATATTCCGACCCCCATCCATCCAATACTTGATTTTCAAAGCCGGGGTTGGTCAACAAGTTAGCACTTGCAACACAGGGAATTACACAAAAAACTATCAAGATAACCAGCATTTTCTTCAACACAATAACATCCTCCAAAAATATTTTGGCATTTTAACAAAAAATTAGAAATAATAGAAAACAAAGGCGAAACAAGTATTGAACACTAAACTTCTCGCTTTTTAACGAGTTTTGAGTTTCTCCACCCCAGAATCGAACTTATTATAGCAGGATTTTACTTTAATGTCAAGCTTTAATTTCCTCAAAGATAGGGGATTCTCGTAAGATTGTCCGCACTAGCTCCTTGTGAAGCCAGCTAAAAAATAAGGTATGAAAGAATGGTCGGAAATAAAAACAGTTTTGGCAAGTGAAAAAAAGTACCCCCCACGCTTTCTCACGAAAGCAGACGTGGGGGCAGGGCACAAGCACCTAAGGCACAAGCGGACACCTTTAATTCCCTTAGCTGATGGTAGCTGTCCTTTCGGTACAGTTGAGAAAATGGTCGTAGGCAGAGACGGTAATGTTCTTTGGTTCAGTGTCGGTACTGTCCAGAGCCAGAGTTACATTTTCGAAATTATCAATTATTGTCTTATCAAGCATTTTACCATCTACGGCTACTTCTGCTTTTACGGTTCGTTTAGGATTAGTAACCAGATGTAAATTAAGTTTATTGTTTTTAACCGTAGCTGTTTTTATGTTTAAGAGTGGAGGTTTGAATGAGCTGTGTTTTGCATTCATTGCATTTATTCTGCCTCCTACCAAGGCAAAAGGCTTTCTAACATTATGTACGCCATGGCCGTTTACTCTTATAAAGGCCGGGTTGGCACAGCCGGAGGTACTTAGATTTGCGAGATGGTTGACCTTGTCAGGGTCAAAGCCGATTACAAGTGAATGTATTGCATCTACGGCGACAGGGTCTTTTCCTGCCAGGATAATGCGCATATTCATCTGGTTGTCTTTGAGACATTTTTGCTTTGTTGTTATGGGGATATCCGGGCCATTTTGAGAGCCTTGCAGGCCATCAGTAACAACAAAATTTACTGGTTTGCAAAGATAATAATCGTGTATCCACAAACTCAAATAATATGGATGGTGATTAATTTTTTTTGTTCTCATAAGTGTTATCAGCGGTCCCCACTTGTCCACTATATATTTTGGAGTAGCCTGGGTTACGGTAAGTGTTGATTTTTCGCCATAGATATTAGGAGGGCTTGAGCCGACGGCGACATTTTTAATTGCACCGGTAATGCCGGTATAATGGTGATTCTTCAGTACCGGGATGCTGATAATAACATCAGCATTATAATAGAGTTTATTGAAATAGAATTCTGATGATTTGTTTGGTTTCATATAATCAGGGTAAAGGCCAATGCCTTTAGGCAGTGTTACCTTTTGTAGTTTAGGAGAATCCCACTGTTCGTAGGTTCCACTTTCTTCGAAACAAATAAAGTCATCGACTTCAGGTATTTTTTCCAGGGTATAGTTTAGTGCGGCCATGTTGGTTCTGGTCTGCTGGAAGGCGGAGCTTTCCATCACATAAATCCTGCCATTAGGATTAACCTCCCTAACAAGCTGAGCAACGGCTTTGGTAACACGCCAGTCTGTCGTGACACCATTTATATTTGGTTGCAGCTTTTCGCCGGTGGAGTTTATATATAAACACATCAGATTGGGCTTGAGTACGACGACCTGGCCGTCCTTAATAATGTCTTTAAGGCCCCCTGCCAAGTTCACTGCCTCGGTGACCATGCTCTTGATATCAGAGAATGTAAAATCCTCGGCTTTGCTTTTATTGGAGCTTGCTATTGCCACTGTAGCGGTTGGTGTTATGATGCTATTTTTTTTAGGTACGGCAGCATGCAAGGCTTCGATTGATATATGCGATGAGAGAAGACCTGCTACACCAACTATACCACCAAGGAAATCACGCCGATTTATGTGTCTTGACTTGTCCATTTAATTCCCCGACACCTTTAATTCTTTTGCTAAACGTTAAACGTTCAAGGATGAGATTTATATTAGTTGGTATTTATCTGGTTACGGTTTTGCTTTGTCTGCGGCTTTATATAAAAACAGTCGCGTTCTGATATTATCAGCGGCGGCCTTATCGCCGTGGGCCTTTGCCAGATTTAAGGCCTTTTGGGCGGTATTTATTGCTTCGGGTATTCTGTTGGCAGCGGCATATGCCAACGACAGTGTCTCCATTAGATTAGTTTTTTTATAGGCGGTATATTCACAGGCTTTTTCCGCAAGGCGAACAGCTTCAGAAGGATTATAATAATCCGTCTGATTGTCTTTAATTAACATTTGGGTAACCAGAGCCAGAATTCTGGGCTGATATGGATTGATACGCAAAGATTTCTTATAAACTTCAATGCTCTTGGCGATTTGGCCCATTTTGAAATATATTGATCCCAAGATAGTGAGGGCATCGGGATTATCCGGCGCGAGTTTAACAGCCGACTGAGCCGCTATGAGGGCTTTTGGCATTTCTCTTATATCATTAATTGAGCTTGCTCTAATCATCCAGGCATAGGCTGATTGGGGGTATACTTCGAGCATTGCATTGGCTACTCCCAGAGCCTGGTCCGATTTTCCGGATACTATCGTTCGCACCCCAATAGAAAAAAGCTGTTTCTCAACTTGTCTCCCCGTTTTAATCAAGGCGGGCATATCCGGCAATATTTTTAAGCCTTCGTTACAGAACTTCAATTTTTCCACGAGATCCTCGCAGTCGTAGGCCAACAGCAGATAGGTAGAGGCATTATAAAGCCTGCTATAATCTTCTTGCCATTTTTCCTTTTCCTGGTCACTAAAACCGGTCCAATCGATATGATAATTAATTGAATTGCTTCGAACATTCTTAACGAACTGATTATAAATTTCTCTGCGTGGTGTATTTTTATCAGTTGTAAACTCTACAAAAGGAAAATAGTCACTGTTAATGGAAAAGGATTGGATACATTTCTTTAAGTCTCTTTCATCACCAATGTAACAGTTTAAGATATCCCTACTGTTATAAATATTTATTTCAGAAAGACTTTCGGCAATACTCTTGTCCCGCAATACATATTCCATATACCCTGGTGAATAATATTGCTGTTGCTCAGAACAAACTATCAGCACTAACGGCGCAGGATGAGACGTAAGAAACCACAGTGTAACATGCGGAAAAACTTCCATAGCAGTCCCGATGATGCTGCTAAAAACAGAAGCGGGCATATTGTAGGTGGGAAGCCAGGAAACAATTATGCCATTTTTGTTTAAGTGTTGTTTAGCTGCCTGGAAATACTCTTTGGTATAAAGCGATGCGTTTTCGGCAAAATCGCGAGGATGAATGGAATCGTTAGCGATAACATCATAAGTATTGTCCGTTAGGTGGATATAGTTTTTGGCATCCATAAAAATCATATTTATTTTATCATTTAGCTTATCGCCCAGATTAAGATGGTTGAAAAATTGCATGGCGATATCAACTACTTCAGGTGCGATTTCCACACAGTCAATCTGATCAAGATGGTGCTGCGACAGACACTTAGTGGTTTCTCCTGAGCCAAAGCCAACCGATAAAACTGTCTTTGCATTACGGTTAAGCAAAACCGAAAGATGTCCTAATGCCTTCTGATCACCTCTCTCGCTATAACTATCTCCAGCCAAACCGTGTCCCGATGAAAGTAGTTGTAAGGAATTATCCTGTAAATTTTTGTGTAATGAAACGGATGTAGTAACACCTTCTTTTAACTTCAAAAGTACAAACGAATCCGGAAGTACTGGATTTAATTCAACCACCCGACCAAAGAGTTCGGAGGGTATTTTCGTGGTAACCACAGAGAAAATAATTGCTACAGCCAGCAGAGATGCACGCTTAAAAGACTTTTTAGGCAAAAAGACCAGGCATAAAAATCCTGCTATCCATAAAACAATCAAGCCCAAAATTGTGATAGAAAGCTGCGCTCCGAGCCGCGGGATCAGAATAAAACCCGTTATTACGCCCCCCAGAACCGCTCCAATGGTATTGGCGCCATAGGCAGTACCTGTAGATCGACCAACCTTATGCACATGGTTTGCCCAAGCCTGCAGGGCTATGGGAAAGCCGATACCCATTATAATTGCGGGTATCAGGAACAAAAAGCAGCTTTGTATCATCGGGTTAATGATAAACGGTGCAGCAGGAATCAACTTAGCAATTGCATCTAATATTTTATTAAAATGGGGTAACAGATTTGCAGTCCAATATATCATACCAGGCAGAAAGAAGATTCCGCACAGTCCCAGTAGAGCCAAAGTAACGGCAAAGCCCGCCGCTGGTGTTTTTAGTTTTTTTGCCAGGCGGCTTCCTATAGCGGCCCCGATGACATTTCCCAACAGGTAAATCGTCAGTACGGCTGAGAAGACATAGGTAAATCCCCCCAGCAAATGAACTATGCTGCGCATCCAGATAAGCTCATAGCCGATACTGACCAGGCCACTCATAAAGAAAGCCAAGATGAGCAGATAGAATTTGCCGTCAGTTTTTCTGTTGTCGGCAACAGCCTCACTGTCTATCTCGGCAACTTTAATCCGGGCCTGATCAACTAATTTCGAGTGCCGAGACAAAAACCATCCACTAAGGGCTACCAGAAGATTAAGCACAGCGGCGGCGTATAGTGTCCCCATAACGCCGAATGCCCGGATAAGGACAAACCCAGCCATAAAGCATCCCACTGCCGCACCAAGCGTATTCAAGGCGTATAGTTTGCCTACCAGATGCCCGGCCTCTTTTTCCAGAGCGGTCACGAATCTGCCCAGAAGGGGTAGTGTGCTACCCATCAACATAGAGGGGATCAGCAATATCACCGCTGATATAATCACCTGGACAATTAGCAACTGTGTGTGTGAAGGGTGATAGGTCTGAAAAAACCAGATATATATATTATCCGTCAACTTCAAGCCGAACGGCAGCGCCAACGCCGATATTGTTACCAGGGTTTCTAAAAGTGCATACAAGCGTAAGTGGTTTTTAACTTGATCAGAGTATCGACTCATTATCAAGGCACCAAGTGCCAGCCCGCCCATGAACATCGAGACCACTATGCTGGAGGCATATACGGTGTTACCCAGGGTAAGCTTCAACAAGCGAACCCAGACCACCTCATCTATCAAGGAACATGCTCCGGAGAAGAAATATATCAACATGATCCAGTTAACACTGGTGCGTTTGGTCATAATTTTGCTCCTGATATGGTATATGCTGCTCCTATGGAATAAGGTAAGTAAAAAACAACTTCCTATACATTTAAGTCACTTTTCCTCAATCTCAAAGAAGGTCACTTTCCCCTTGACCTGAGGCTCATCAAACTGGCTTAGTTCTTTCGGTTCCTGATAGTTCCCAATTCGCTTAATTTCCGCCTTTTCCATAGCTTCAAATCTTAACTCAAAACTGCTTAAAAGGCAATATCTGGCTTTCATAGTTTCTTAATTCGGTTTTTTTATAAATTGGGTTTGATTGGGTTTGCGGCAGGCCTTTGGCCTGAGATAGTAGAACGTTGAGCCTTCGGCTCAATCAAAATCAAAAATTAAAATGCAAATATCAAAATTACATATCAAAATTCAAAAATGTAATAGCCGGCCGTTTTAAGTGATTATCGATTAATGATTATTGATTATTAGTTGAATCCGGTGTGGTGGATAAATATTTTATGGTCGGAAATGAATTAAAATTGACGGCAAGTGCGGGTTTGGGTATTATTGGGCAGGGAAAGAAAAAAGTGTAAAAAAGTAGCGGACACCTAATTTCCCGGGTATCTATTTTTATCTATTCAATTAAAGTAACAGGGCATAGCATATGGTCGGAAGGTATAAAATGGCTACTAAATATGGAATTATTTTCTTCTGTGTATTCTTGACGGCTCTTCATGCCTCAGCTAATCACACAGAAAGCCACGAGAAACTGCGGTTAGTAACTAAAGAACAGTCTTTGGGCAAAGTCCATCCGGGTATCATGCACGAAACAATTGTACTTAGCCCAAATAAAAGGCGTATTGCTTATGGAGCATTCAAACTTAATGGAAAAGGGGTGGTAGTTCTTGATGGTATAGAAAGTGAAGAATATGATGATGCTGACAATTTCATTTTTAGTTCTAACAGTGAAAGATTTGCCTATGCCGCCACTTCCAACGGCAAGTGGTTTGTTGTCGTAAATGGAATAAAACAAAAAGAGTACGAGCGATTAGGTGCTCAAACAATAAAATTCAGTCCTGATAACAAGAGACTGTGTTATATGGTTTGGGAACCAAGTAAAAACCGGCAATTTATTGTTGTCGATGGCGTGGAGCAAGAAAAATATGTTGGCATATTTGTTGGTCATCCAATATTCAGTTCAGATAGTAAAAAGGTCATCTATGGAGCCAGAAAAGGAAACAAAGACGTTGTTGTGATAGATGGAAAAGAAGATAATCCATATGACGCTATCGATTGTCTTACTTTGTCTCCTGATAGCAAGCATTGGGCCTATGCTGCTAGAAAAGGCAAAAAATGGCTGGTTGTGGTTGATGGTCAAGAGGGCAAAGAGGAATACGAACGTATTTACGAGGATGGTATTGTTTTTAGTCCAGATGGGCAGCGATTATCATATGCAGCAACAAAAAATGGCAAAGGCTTCGTAATAGTGGATGGGAAAGCAGGCAAGCTATACGACGTGATTGACAACGGCAGTATAGTATTCAGTTCAGATAGCAAACGATTTGCCTATCGAGCCATCCGGGATAAAAACCAGTTTTATGTGATTGAAGCTAACGAGGGCAATGCATATGACGGGGTTGGCAGAGGTACACTTATTTTCAGTTCAGACAATAATCATGTAGCATTTATGGCATTGGAGAACAAGGAGGAATTTATTGTCTTGGATGGTCAAGAAGATAAGAAGTATGGAGGGATAAGTCCGCCTGTGTTCAATCCTGTTAATCATACAATAGCATATAGTGCTAAGCAGAACGAGAAATGGTTTATAGTGAACAATGGCAAGGAAGGCAAAAAATACAATATAACCGGAGTCCCGGTTTTCAGCCCTGACGGAAAACATGTTGCTTATAGAGCAAAACGCTCACAAAAACAAATTGTTGTTACGGATGAGAAAGAAGGCAAAGAGTACGATGAGATATCTCAAAGTAGTCTTATGTTTAGCCCTGACAATGAACACGTTATTTATCGTGCCGGAGAACACGGAAAAGCCTATGTGGTTGTTGATGGCTTAGAAAGCAAAAGCTATGATATTATTTTTCAGATGGGCGAGTTTATTTTCAATGATTCCAATTCATTCAATTTCATAGCTTTACATGATAATGAGTTTTTTGTGGTTGATATTCATATTGTGGAAAATCGAATATGAGTGAATGGTACAGGCTAACCATTTTTGCCTTCATATTCAAATACTTTGTAGGACGCTCACAAACAAGTAATATTTTCAAATCAATCCCAATTTATAGGTCAGCCATAGAAATCGTAGGAGAGGTGATTGTAGGCGGCGTATCTTACAGCTATGACGCCAACGGTGCAGGGTAATAAACAACCCACAGCGATTACGATGTAACAAACAACCCCCTGCGGTAGGCCTTTGGCCTGAGAAAGTAGACAGTAGAGCAGGTGAACAGTAGAGAGGCAGGAAAGTAAAAAATGATACTCCTTCGCAAAATGGATTTGCTTCGGAGCACAAGAAGTAAAAGCCACAGCGTAAAAGTTAAAAGTTTTAGTTTTGGCAACTGAAAAAAAGTACCCCCGCACTAACCGGAGTTAGTGCGGGGCAAGCAGGAGGCCTTTAATTCGGGTCTTTTGAGTTGACCAGTAGTCGGAAATACAGTATAGTGCCTGCTTCACATTTTCCGATTGTTTTATACCCTTAAGGGTAATAAGTGTTCGCGAATAAAGCTGTATGGTTATTTTAAGTTACTTACCCGCGGCTAAACGGGAAAATTCAATTGATATCAGTATAACAGGGATATTTAATTTGGAGGTATAAAGCTTATGAAATCTGCTGTTAGGCGACGTGATTTCTTAAAGTTTCTTGGGGCGGGCGCCATGGGCCTGGCGATACCGGGCTGTATGGGTCAGGCCAAGCACTCATCCGGCAAAAACGAATGTAGTTATCCTAACATCGTGTTCATAATGGCTGACGATATGGGGTATGGCGATGTCGGCTGTTATGGTGCGGTGAGGATAAAAACACCGAATATGGACAGGCTCGCAAAAGAAGGTGTTCGCTTCACCGACGCTCACACGCCTTCTGCGGTATGCACGCCCACTCGCTATGGGGTTTTAACGGGCAGATACTGCTGGCGGACCAAGCTGAAAAAAGGTGTTCTGTGGTCGGGGTATGAGCCTTTATTGATAGACCCTGATAGAATGACGGTTGCTTCACTGCTGAAGAAGAAAGGCTATGCGACAGCTTCGCTCGGCAAATGGCATCTTGGGTTCGGCACCGAGGAGTTCAAAGGTGATTGGAGAGTAATGCACGACGGCAAAAGCGGGGCCGATTACAGCAAAAAACTGGAACCGGGGCCGTTGGCTTTGGGTTTTGACTATTCTTTTCAGTTTCCGGCTTCACATGATATGCAGCCTTACTGCTTTGTAGAAAACGGATATTTAGTCGGAGACCTGAGCGTAGAAAAAAGTCCGTACCATTTTCAGCAGCGGCCTGGTCTTATGACCAAGGGCTGGAAAGATGATGAGATTGGGACAAAGACCACTGAAAAGGCGGTTGCGTTTATTGAGAACCATGCCAGGAAAAACGGAAATCAGCCTTTCTTTATGTATTTGACGCCGGTTGCCCCTCATCGGCCCAATATCGTGGCTGATTTTTTGAAAGGCCGCAGCCGTGCCGGCGTTCGCGGTGACCATGTCCATGAATTTGACTGGACCGTGGGCGAAGTAATGAAAACGCTGGACAGGCTGGGTTTGACCGACAATACGCTGATTATAGCCACCAGTGACAATGGCGGGCAACCTGTAGGTCGTGACGGTCTTTATAAAAACAGGAAAATTAGAACTATGTTCGGGCACAAAAGCTGTGGGGACCTGCGCGGGTACAAAACTAACATCTGGGACGGCGGCCACCGTGTGCCGTTTATTGCCCGCTGGCCCGGAAAAATCAAGCCCGGCACCACAAATGATGAAATAATCTGTCTGACGGACCTGATGGCGACAGCAGCGGCGATTGTGGGAGCAAAATTGCCTTGCAATGCGGCGGAAGACAGCTATAATGTTTTGCCTGCGCTGTTAGGCGAGAAACTTGATAAGCCTATTCGCGAGGCTACAGTGCATCATGATTTTTACGGCCGATTCGCGATACGACAGGGGCAGTGGAAGTTGATAGTGCCGACAATAAGCGCCAAAGAGAAGTTAGAGCTTTATGATGTCGAAAAGGACATCGCAGAAACTACTGATGTCGCCGGTCAGCACCTGGGAATTGTCAGGCACCTGAACGAGTTGTTAAAGAAATACAAAAGAGATGGGCGAAGCAGAGTTTGAGAAGCGAAAAGTAATTTAGTACCCTTAAGGGTAATAAATGTTCGCGAATAAAACCATAACGGGTTATCTTTAAGTTACACCCTTAAGGGTGGTAAATGTCCGCGAATAAAGCTGTATGGTTATTTTTAAGTTACTTACCCGCGGCTAAACGTGAAAATTCAGTTGAGATCAGTATAGGTGCCCGCGGATAAACGTGGAAATTCAGTTGGGATCAGTATAAAGGATTTTTAGCAATGCCGAAACAGAAAAGCCATAAAGGCCTGGGTAAAAGAGTCAAGGTTACAGCGAGCGGTAAAGTAAAGTACAAGCATAGTTGCGGGGGGCATCTTATGGGTACCAAGAACGCCAAACGCAGGAGACGAATAGCAGGGGCGTCGACTATGACAGATACGATGGGTAAGAAAGCCAAAGTTATGCTCGGCAAATAGATAGGGATTATGGCTTGCTTCTCGGCTTTTAGTCAGCTGCCGCCAGTGAGCCTAAAGATAAAGATTGACAATTTTTTAAAGGAAAGCTGATATGCCAAGAGTTAGAAAAGGCGCCGCAAGGCATCAAGCCAAGAAAAGAGTTCTCAAAGCGGTCAAGGGACATCGCGGGTCGGCGGGGAGGTTATATCGCCTGGCCAAAGAAGCAGGTGTTCGGGCGGCTGTCAATGCCCGCATCGGGCGGAAACTGCGAAAACGTGATTTCAGGGGGTTGTGGATTATCCGGTTGAGCGCGGCGTGTCGCCAGCGAGACATAAGATACAGTCAATTTATCAACGGCTGTAAGAAGGCCAATATTCAACTGAATCGCAAAATGCTGAGTGAAATCGCTATAGCTGACCCGGCTGGTTTCGATGCTATTGTTGAAGCAGCAAAAACTGCGTTGGACGAAGGTGAAAAATAAAAATAGTCGGTAAAAGATGCTTGAGCAATTTGAAAAAATCGGCAAAGAGGCCCTGGATGCCTTGTGTGAAGTGGCCGATACGGCGGCTCTGGAGGAATTCCGTATAAAATATCTTGGCCGCAAGGGGCAGGTTACACAGATGCTCAGCCAGATTGGGCAGCTCTGTCGTGAAGAAAAACCCAAGGCGGGACAACTGGCAAACAAGATAAAAGAGGAAGTTACCGCGGCGTTTGAGCAGCGCAAAAGCGGTTTGTTGCAAGCCCGGCAGGAAGAATCACGTCAGTTGGTAGATGTCACTTTGCCCGGCATACCTGTGGCTATCGGCAGGCCGCATATTATCACCGAGACCATAGACCAGTTGCTTGAGATATTCGGACGGATGGGTTTTTCGGTAGCCTATGGGCCGGAAGTCGAAGACGAGTGGCATAATTTTGTCGCGTTGAATATCGGGCCCGAACATCCGGCGAGGGACCCGATGGATAATTTTTATATCGATGACAATACACTTCTTCGCAGTCAGACCTCAACGATTCAGATTCGCGTTATGGAAAACAGCAAGCCGCCCATTCGTGTAGTGGCGCCTGGCCGGGTGTATCGGCCCGACACAGTCGATGCGACGCATATGTATATGTTCTATCAGCTCGAAGCCCTTGTTGTCGATGAGGGGGTGAGTATGGTGGATATGAAAAGCTCCATTGCGCAGTTTATTCATGCGTTTTTCGGCCCTGAGATAAAGTGGCGACTTCGGCCGAGTTTTTTCCCGTTTACCGAGCCAAGTGCCGAGGTTGACCTGCTCTGGGTGGACAAAAAGGGCAATGAGGAATGGATGGAAGTCGGCGGCTGTGGTATGGTAGACCCGAATGTTTTTGATGCTGTTGGGATAGATAACGAAAAATATACCGGCTGGGCGTTCGGGTTTGGGATAGAGCGACTTGCAATGAAGAAGTATGGTATTGGTGATATCCGGTTGCTTTTTGAAAACGACCTGCGATTCTTAGAGCAATTCTAAAACCGATGTCGGGGGATAGTATTACCGTCCTAAGATAGTTATACCCAGTCGGTCGGCAAGTGCTAACGTTTGCGGTTTATCGATGATTATTGTTTTTTCTGCTTCGACGACCAGGCATTTGCCGCCGTTCTGAGCTAAACTCTGGATGGTGTCTGGGCCTACGCAGGGGACATCGAATCGCATGTCCTGATTCGGTTTTGACACTTTTATAAGTGTCCAGCCGCCCGATTTACAAAATTTTCCTGCCCGCTCAATCATCTGGGCGGTTCCTTCTATTGCCTCGACAGCGATTACCTCTTTTTCTTTTATGGCGATGGCCTGTCCGATATCAAGTTCGCCGAGTTTTTTGACTATCTGCCAGCCGAATTCGATGTCACCTTCGGTTGAGGGACCTGGTTTTTGTTTTGTCATAAGTCCGGCTGATGCCATATGCTCTTTGCAGTACATTGTGGAGTCCTCCAGAATTATTCCGCTATCGGCCAGTTCGTCTGCCAGGGCGTTCAAAAGCGTGTCATTTTGCTTGTTCTTTGCCCGCAGGGTCCAATACCATATTTTCAGTGCCCGCCAATCGGGCAGATACCGCAGAATTCGCCAGGGCGTGAAGACTCGCCGCTTTGCAACTGTTCCGACCATAATGGTTTTTGTTGCGCCGTTCTTTCTTAACTTTCGAATCCAGCTTCCCGGCCGGGCAATTGCAACTTTGTAAAACACATCGACTATTTCAGCGAGTTGGGGTTCAGCGTTATCAGCCAGGCCGACACAAACGACTTTCAGGCCTGCGTTTTTGGCGCCTTCTGCTACAAGGAACGGCAATCGTCCCTGCCCTGCAATCAATCCGAGTATATTTTTGTCTGCGGCCATAATCGATGTCTTATGTTTAAACGGACTGTTAGGATTTGTTTTTTTCTTTCGGGTTTTTCAGTTGTTTTTCGATGTCGCGAATGGCTTTTCGCATCTCCGGGAGTTTTCCTATCAGGATGTATGCACGTTTTGCTTTGTTGGCATCAATAGCTGGTGTTCCAAATAGGGCCTTGCCCGATTCGACGTTATTTGCTACGCCGGCCTGTGCAGCAATCCTAACGCCATCTCCGATATTGATGTGGCCTACAATGCCGGCCTGACCTCCGACGACGCAGTGGTGTCCGAGTGTTGTCGAGCCAGAGATTCCGACCTGGGCCACGAACAGGCAGTGCGGTCCGACTTTTGTGCCGTGGCCTATGGCGACCTGGTCGCCGATTTTGGTTCCCTTGCCGATGATGGTGTCGTCGAGAGTTCCGCGTTCGATGCCGCAGTTTGCGCCAATCTCTACGTCGTCCTCGATTATTACTCTGCCGATATGAGGGATTTTATGGTGTTGGCCTTTGTGAGTGGCGAATCCGAAGCCATCCTCGCCGACAGTAGCGTTTGCCTGGATGATTACCCTGTTCCCGATTATGCAACGGTCAAAAATGACAGCATTGGGGTACAGAATACAGTCATCGCCAATTTCGGTTTCCGGGCCGACAAAGGCACCTGGATAAAGCACACAACGGTCACCGATTTTGACATTGTCACTTATTGTTACAAAATCGTAAATATCACATTCTTCGCCTAAGGCAGCGGTTTTTGCAATTGAAGCTTTACTACTGACGCCTGTTTTTTTGTGCCGGCGGTGTCCGTGCAGAAGGACTACGATTTGCCTGAAGGCATAGTATGGGTCATCGGCTATTAACAGGGCTGCTGTAGTCTCGGTTTCTTCTTTTACGACTACAGCGCTTGCCTTGGTGGTTTTTAGCTGATTTACGTATTTGCGATTGCTTAAGAAACTGATGTCGTCCGGGCCGGCACTATCGAGAGTGGAGGCTGATTTGATTACGATGTCGGCGTTTCCTACGATTTTTCCGCCGACGTATTCGGCTAACTGGCCTAATGTTCTTTTCTGCATAGGCAATCCTTGTCTTCTGTGCCGAATGATTATATCAGAAAGAGCCGTTCGGTCAACTATAAGCGAAAATACTGTTAGTCCTGGGGGTAAATAATTATACGGTCGTGGATAACGGTCACCAAATCGGCTTTATCGTCGCCGGTAACGTCGGCAAGTTTCAGTTCTCGCGGCTCTACGCGGGATTTGGTTTTCTTTTTGTCACGATAGCTTTTCTGCTCGAATATCTTAAAACGCATAGCAGGGGCCGGTTTGTTCCTGGCGTCAAGGGCCAGTATCTCGATGTGATTGCGTTTGAATTCCACCATTATAATGTCGTCACGACCATCGGAGTTTATATCTCCTGCAGTAAGATTGCCATAGACGCCATCTTTTATTTTTGTCTCGTAGCTGAACTGCTGCTGGAAATTTTGCACAATATTGCCGGTATCGGGCGGGGTAACAAGGGCGAACTTTTCGCTGTCGAACAACAGGATGCTTTCGGCGTCTGTGCCTGTGAGCGGTTCGAACAGTAATTTCAGGTGGTCGGCGGCATTCCACCTGCCGAGGTCCAGTTCTTTTTCAAAGCGGTAGGTTTTATCGGTGTCGGCTTTGAGTATCTGTAGGCGCCCCTTGCGTCCGTCCAGCAGCAGGATTGCGGGTTGGTGCGTCTTGCCCCTGCCGTCGATATCAAAAGCAGCAACCGCTGATATATTGTTGTTGGTACTTTTGGCATTATATTGGTCGAGGATTTTCCAGCTTTGGCCGGCATCGAGAACCAGGCTGCGGGCGAAATTTTTCTGTGCCAGCAAAAGTTCAGCACCGGTTTTTCCGTCCACATCGGCAACGGCAATCGAGGGCAGAGATGCCTCTTTAATCAAGCCGGCCTGTGTCCCTGGTGAATCGATCACCTGAAACACATTTTTCTTTGTTTGCCGGACCAGTACAGGATATTCGTATTTTACAAATAACAAGACATCCAGCAGGCCGTCCTGGTCGACGTCGAGGATTTTCAGACCATCCGGGCCGGAGGTGATATCTTTGAGTTCCAGGAGGGGTTCGGTTTGTGGTGTTTTTTTCTTAGGGGCGAACCAATTTTTCTTTGAAGATTGCGATTGCTGCTTAACGGCCTTGTTCAAGTTATAAATAACGCTCATAGAACGAATGTCATTTACGTCTTTGGCTATATACAGGCAGTCGATGTTTCCGTCGCCGTCAATATCAGCAAGGTCGGCAGCCAGGGGTTGGCCGATTAGTTTAAGAGGTTGTGGAAACGATAGTCTGTTGTCTTCGAATTCAGATATTCCAATCACCTTTTCCTTTATGCTGAGGACGGCCAACTCAGTTTTGCCGTCTTTGTCAATATCCGCGGCAGAGAGGCTGGAAATATCGGCAAAAGCAGGGAACTTTACCGGTTCGGCTAATCCAAGCTGGGGTATTTGTTTATAGAAAATCAGTTCGGCAGAACCCGGTTCGCTTATTACTACGTCGACGAGATTGTCACCATCAAAATCGCCGGTAACCAAATCCCTTTTTGTACTTTCCCTGCCGGCGGCAAGAGGATAGAACATGGCCGGCCAATCGAGGTTTTGTTCGTTTTCGGCGGCGAATTTGTAGCATGACAGGCGTCCGCTTCTGGCGTCGATAGTGAGTATTTCGTCGCCGAGGGTTCGGTCAATATTATGGGTTATCAATGCCCAGGGCTTTTCGATAAAGAATCGCAGTTCAGGGCCTAATTGTCCGGTTTCAAGGCCAAATCTTACGTGAATAGCTTTTTCACTGTCGTTTGTTATAAGGATAATGTCATTTATTTTATCGGCGTTCAAGTCACCGACTTCAATACCTAAAGTTCGTGCAACGGTTGGGTATTTGACGGGTTCTGCCAGAGAGCGGTCTTCTTTTTGCAGAACGATGTAAACGGCATCTCGTCCGGCCAGGAGCAGGTCATCGGCTTTGTCGTTATTGAGGTCGGCACATATTAACGAGTCGGAGGTTAGAATGTCACCATCAATTGTGATTTTCTTTCTTGTCTGCCAGCTTAATGTTCTTGGCTTATCCTGTTCTGAGTCGTTTGTCTTTTGCAATATCACATACAGACCTTTTGGTTCGCCGTAAAATGCGATATCTGTCATGCCATCCGAATTCAAATCGCCGCATGCAAAGCTAAATATGTTTTGTGATACGGGCACCATCTGCTTTTCAAAACGTGTAGGAAGTGTTTCAAAAATTGCGTTTATATCGACGTCATTGGGGTCGATAGATACTGACGGCTCGCCCGGACCGATGGTTTTTTTCTGAATTAAAAGCACTATTGCGGTTTTTCTGTTATTGACGACAGCGATATCATTTAGGCCGTCACCATTAAAGTCGGTAATTGTTAAGTCTTTTATGCCCCAGTTGAGCTTGATTATTTCTATTTCGCCAAAGCCGTAATACGCCGAGATGTCGTTGGAATCAGCCCGGCCGGGGGCACCGGCACAGAGGAGCACCCCTGCAAGGGCCATTGTAATTATCATTTTGGTTATTCGCACAATAAGAGTCTCCGTATAAGGATTATTGTAACCGAAATCTGTTAATTATCAATACGCCCGTTTCGCAGATAGATTGTGCGGTGGGCAAAGTTGTGTGCCTGCGGGCCGTGCGTGGCGATGATTATGGTACCACCCTGATGGTTAAAGTCGGCTAAATATCCGTACACTGCATCGGCGTTTTCGGGGTCGAGATTTCCGGTGGGTTCGTCTGCCAGGATAATTTTCGGATGATTGAAAAGCGCCCTGGCTATCGCGGTGCGTTGTTTTTCGCCGGCACTTAGCTGTGATGGTCTGTGGTGGGCTCGTTCAGCAAGGCCGAGGTGTTTTAGCAGCTTCTGTGCTTCATCAGGTGGATTTTTTTTACCGACGGCACCACTTGGCAAAATAACATTTTCTGTGACATTCAGATACGGTACAAGGTGGAACATCTGGAAAACAAAGCCGATATTTGTTGCTCTGAATTTTGCCCGAGCGCGGGTGCTCATATCATAGAGATTATTTTGTTCGATTGAAACTTTGCCGCTGGTCGGGTGCAGCATTGCCCCTATTGTCATCAATAGAGTTGTTTTGCCGCTTCCGCTGGGACCGCATAGAATGATAAATTCGCCTTTTTTGATTTCAAGGTTGATATTGTCCAGGGCCTTGACGGTGTCTCGTCCGGTGCGGTAGATTTTTGCAAGATTTTCAAGCTTAATCATTGGTTCTGTCATTCCTGTCTAAGAGTCTGGGCCGGGTCGGTAGTTACAGCGATTGCCACGGGAATAAAGGCAGAGACCGCGGCGAATACCGGTGCGGCAATGACCGACCACAGAAGCAAAGTGAACTCCGGCTGTATCGCTTTGGCGGTTACCTTGAATATGTCCGGGCCAAAGACAAGAGCCAGAGCTGTCCCTATGGCGAAGCCTGCCAGCGCACCGGCCAAACCAGTTATTATCGATTTTCCGAGAAACAGCAGCGAAATCTTAGCTGAGTCGTATCCGAGCGCACGCATAATGCCGATTTCCGGCTGGCGGTCGCGAACGTTAGTCATTGTCAAAACACCAATCCATGCGCCACAGGTGATGACAACAAAAGGTATGATAAAGCCGAAGTATTTTTTGACCATTTGCCTTTGTTGTGTGCGGGCGGCGGCCAGGGTTTTCATCTGTATGACCTTTGCTTCAGGCAGTATAGAAGCCAGTTCTTTTCGCAGTACCGCCAGTGGGTCGTCTGTTGACACGAAACACAAGCAGTCGATGGCCTTGATTTCGTTGACCTGTCCCTTGAGGTTCAGGATGTCCTGGGCGTCACTAAGGTGACACTGCAGACGTATGTCATCGGCGTTGCCCTGTTCAGATAAGGTTTTTGCTACAGTCAGGGTTTTGCCGGCGAGGTTTATTGAGTCACCTGTTTTGATTTTGAACCGTTGAACTAATTCATATCCGATGTATGCGGTGCCTTTTTCAATTTCATAAATCATAGGAGGTTTTTTTTTGTCAGGCGGGCAGATTTCCGGCGCCAGACCAGTAAGGATTACTTCGGTACCCTGCCAAAGAATCTTTTTCTGCAGCGTAGCCACCAGGTGATTATATGAGAAGCCTTTCTGAGAGGCGAACAACTCTATATAATTTTCCGGCATAGTGTGGTCGGAGAAGCCTGCTGTCCAGAAGCTGCTCATGTCAGTCTGGCGAGGTATTATGCGCAGATTGAATCCCATATCGCGCATCAGCCGGGTTGTTTCGCGATTGGAGGCCTGGCCTGCAGTAAAGAATGATATAAATAACGCTACGGCTATCACCATAGCCAATAGACCAAGTATAAAATTGACCTTGCGGTGACGTATTTCTTTAAAAATAAGACCAAACATTGTCATTGTTTTTTTCCTGCAGCTGCCAAAATAATAAACAATCCAATACCCAGAGCCAAAACAGCCAGGACCGCTATGGAGTATAAAGATTTTCGCAGAGCCGGGTCAGCCTTTGCCGTGGTCGGAGGGTCTACGATTGGGTCCGGCAATGGAATGCCCTGAATGTAATAAGAGTTTTTGGTTTTTGAATTGGGGTCAGATTCTCGCTGCTGGTATCCTATGGGTGTTCCCGGAAAGGCCGAACCTCGTCTCAGGATACGAGCCATCTCCATCTTGACCATAGGGCTTTC